>Ga0308168_1000147_pt1 | contig 112684 bp, 118 predicted proteins | sample PhyCR2_FD_202133 | JGI IMG/M metagenome (GOLD analysis project Ga0308168, IMG submission 202133) | Phyllosphere microbial communities from UC Gill Tract Community Farm, Albany, California, United States - DLSLRC.R2 | ecosystem: Host-associated > Plants > Phyllosphere > Unclassified | place...
CAGGAAGAAGTTGTTAATACTGCCTCTTTTGTAGAAGATCTGGGCGCTGATTCTCTTGATACCGTTGAGCTGGTAATGGCTCTGGAAGAAGAGTTCGACACCGAGATTCCGGACGAAGAAGCTGAGAAAATCACTACCGTTCAGGCTGCTATTGATTACATCAATGGTCACCAGGCATAAGTGAGCATCTCCAGGCGGTCATTCGACCGCCTGAGTTTTTTCTGAACGTCCCACACAGTGTCAACTTTTCCCTCCCTGGAGGACGAACGTGTCTAAGCGTCGTGTAGTTGTGACTGGTCTTGGCATGTTGTCTCCTGTCGGCAATACCGTAGAGTCCACCTGGAATGCTCTTGTTGCCGGTCAGAGTGGCATCAGCCTCATCGACCATTTTGATACTAGTGCCTACGCAACGCGTTTTGCTGGCTTAGTAAAAGATTTTGATTGTGATGAATTCATCTCGCGCAAAGATCAGCGCAAGATGGACGCGTTCATCCAATATGGGATTGTCGCTGGCATTCAGGCCATGCAGGATTCCGGCCTGGAAATCACCGAAGAGAACGCCGATCGTATTGGCGCTGCTATTGGCTCCGGCATTGGCGGTCTTGGACTGATCGAAGAAAACCACACCTCACTGGTGAATGGTGGCCCACGTAAAATCAGCCCGTTCTTTGTTCCGTCGACCATTGTTAACATGATTGCAGGTCACCTGACGATCATGTTTGGCATGAAAGGCCCAAGTATCTCCATCGCGACTGCCTGTACTTCTGGCGTGCATAACATTGGTCATGCTGCGCGTATCATTGCGTATAACGATGCCGATGTCATGCTGGCTGGTGGTGCTGAAAAAGCCAGTACCCCGCTGGGTGTGGGTGGTTTTGGTGCGGCACGTGCGCTTTCAACCCGCAACGATAACCCGCAGGCGGCAAGCCGTCCGTGGGATAAAGATCGTGACGGCTTTGTACTGGGTGACGGTGCAGGCCTGGTGGTGCTGGAAGAGTATGAGCATGCGAAAAAACGCGGTGCAAAAATCTACGCGGAAATCGTTGGTTTTGGCATGAGCAGCGATGCTTACCACATGACCTCGCCGCCGGAAAACGGTGCGGGCGCGGCCCTCGCGATGGTGAACGCGCTGAAAGATGCGCAACTCTCCCCGGAGCAAATCGGCTATATCAACGCGCACGGCACCTCAACGCCGGCCGGTGATAAAGCTGAGACCCAGGCCGTGAAATCGGTCTTTGGTGCCAGCGCTAACAGCGTGATGGTCAGCTCGACGAAATCCATGACCGGTCACCTGTTAGGGGCGGCGGGCGCGATAGAGTCGATCTTCTCCATTCTTGCTCTGCGTGACCAGGTGGTCCCACCGACCATCAACCTGGATAATCCGGATGAAGGCTGTGACCTGGATTTCGTTCCGCATACAGCACGTCAGACTTCAGGTCTGGAGTACACGCTGTGTAACTCCTTCGGCTTCGGCGGCACCAACGGGTCGCTGATTTTCCGTAAGATTTAAGTTTTCTCTGACTGACTGAAAGGCCCGCACAGTGCGGGCCTTTTTTTTCAGGTGGTTTGGGTGAGACAATCAGATGATTCTGGCGGGGTTGGCAGGTAATCTGGGCAGAGGATGATAACGGAGACTGATCATGGTTTGGGTCAATGGTGTGCCGGGAGACAGTATTGACGCCCGCGACCGCGCAGTGCAGTTCGGAGATGGCTGTTTTACGACGGCTCGCATCCACCAGGGGAAAATAGTACAGACTGAGGCACATCTGACGCGTTTGCAGCAGGCCTGTGAACGTCTGAAGATCGGCGGCATTGACTGGCAGCGACTGGAAAGCGAAATGATCGGCGCGGCGGCCACCCGGGATGATGGTGTGCTGAAAGTGATCCTGACGCGCGGCAGCGGGGGACGCGGCTACAGTGCGGCGGGGTGCAGTCAGCCCGCCCGCATTATTTCATTATCAGACTACCCGTCCCGCTATCATTCGCTACGGGAAACCGGTGCGCGACTTGCCCTGAGTAGCATCCGGTTGGGCAAAAATCCGCACCTTGCCGGTATCAAACATCTTAATCGGCTTGAACAGGTGTTGATCCGTACAGAGCTTGACCAGACTGCTGCCGATGAGGCGCTGGTGCTTGACAGTGACGCTATGCTGGTGGAATGCTGTGCGGCTAATTTATTCTGGCGTACGGGAAATCAGGTGTTTACGCCCGATCTCAGTACCTCCGGGGTGAATGGCATACAGCGCCAGCGTGTCATGCGGCAGGTCGTTCAGTTGGGCTTCAGGTTGAAAGAAGTGCGTGCCGAAATGGATGTACTGGCTACCGCAGAAGAAGTGCTGATCACCAATGCCCTGATGCCAGTGTTGCCGGTTTATCAGGCAGAACAATGGCGTTACGCCTCCCGGCAGCTGTTTAATCTGCTCAACCCCCCTTTTTTGAATGACGCGGGACCGTTATGACTAAAATCCGAAAGAGTATTGTGGTGCTACTGGCAGTTGTCCTGCTGGTGGCGGCATATGGCTACTGGCAGACGCGGCAGTTTGCTGATTCCCGGTTAACGGTGGACAGGGAAACGATATTTACTCTGCCTGCGGGTTCAGGACGCGTAGTGCTGGAGGCACAGCTTGAGTCAAAGCATATTGTACAGCGTGGCCCGTGGTTTGGCATACTGCTGAAACTGGAGCCCGGACTGGCAAAATTTAAAGCCGGAACCTACCGCTTCACCCCCGAGATGACTGTCCGCGAGATGCTGGCCCTGCTGGCGAGTGGAAAGGAGGCGCAGTTCCCACTGCGCTTTGTGGAGGGGACGCGGATGCAGGAGTGGCTGAGCCAACTGCGGCACGCGCCTTATATCAAACATACGTTGCCAGATGATGAACTGAGCAGCGTGGCGTCAGCGCTGAAGCTGGAAGGTGAAGAGGCGGGAGTTGAGGGCTGGTTCTACCCTGATACCTATCTCTACACGGCGAACACCACTGACGTCGCGCTGTTGAAACGTGCCCACGACCGCATGGTCAGTCTGGTGGACAGCGAGTGGCAGGGAAAAATGGATAACCTGCCGTATAAAAGTAAAAATGATATGCTGACCATGGCCTCAATCATTGAAAAAGAGACGGCTGTCAGCGCCGAACGTACCCGGGTCGCCTCGGTATTTATTAACCGGCTGCGCCTCGGAATGCGTCTGCAAACCGATCCGACCGTGATCTATGGCATGGGTGACAGTTACAAGGGCACCCTGACGCGTAAAGATCTGGAAACACCCACGCCGTATAATACCTATACCATTAACGGGCTACCGCCGGGGCCAATCGCCATGCCGGGTAAAGCCTCGCTGGCCGCCGCCGCGCATCCCGATAAGACCAACTTCCTCTATTTTGTGGCCGATGGAAAAGGGGGACATACCTTTACCACTAACCTGGCCAGCCATAATAAAGCCGTGCAGGTCTATCGCCTGGCGATGAAGGAAAAAAATGAACAGTAAATTTATCGTTATTGAAGGCCTGGAAGGCGCAGGGAAAACCACCGCCCGTGATGCAGTGGTCAGCGAACTTCAGCGCCATGGCATTAACGACATTGTTTTCACCCGCGAACCCGGCGGTACACCGCTGGCGGAAAAGCTGCGCGAGCTGATTAAGCAGGGTATCAGTGATGAACCGGTAACCGATCGCGCCGAACTGCTGATGCTGTACGCCGCACGCGTCCAGCTGGTGGAGAACGTCATCAAACCTGCTCTGGCACGGGGTGCCTGGGTGGTGGGTGACCGCCACGATCTCTCCTCGCAGGCCTATCAGGGCGGCGGCCGGCAAATGGATACCGGCCTGATGAACAGCCTGAAGCAGGCGGTGTTGGGCGACTTTTCCCCGGATCTGACGCTGTATCTGGACGTGACGCCAGAAATTGGCCTGCAGCGCGCGCGGGCGCGCGGAGCACTCGATCGTATTGAGCAGGAGTCCCTGAATTTCTTCACCCGCACCCGCGATCGCTATCTGGAACTCGCTGCGGCCGACGCCCGCATCAAAACGGTGGATGCCACGCAGCCGCTTGAGCAGGTGACTGCCTCACTGCGGCAGGTGCTTGGCCAGTGGTTACAGGAACAGCAATGAACTGGTATCCGTGGCTGAATCACAGCTATCGTCAAATCCTCAGCCAGCATCAACAGCAGCGGGGTCACCATGCACTGCTGATTCAGGCGCTTGCGGGGATGGGCGATGATGCGTTGGTCTGGGGAATCAGTCGCTGGCTGATGTGCAGGCATCCGCAGGGGCTGAAAAGCTGCGGAGAATGTCATGCCTGTCAGCTGATGCTGGCCGGAACGCACCCTGACTGGTATCGCCTGGAGGCGGAAAAGGGCAAGAGTTCTCTCGGGGTAGATGCTATCCGTGGCGTGACCGAGAAGCTTTATCATCACGCCCAGCAGGGGGGGGCGAAGGTGGTCTGGCTGCCGGATGCCGGGCAACTGACGGAGGCCGCAGCCAATGCCCTGCTGAAAACCCTGGAGGAGCCGCCGAAGAATACCTGGTTTTTACTGAGCAGTCGTGAGCCCTCCCGGCTGTTACCGACGCTGCGCAGCCGCTGTCTGCTGTGGCACCTGGCGCCCCCTGACGAAGCCCAGAGTCTGCAATGGTTACAAAAACAGTGCCCTGCCGGGCTGAACGAACGCGCTGCCGCGCTGCGGCTGTCGGGGGGAGCACCTGCGGCTGCGCTGACGCTGCTGGAAGAAAAAATCTGGCATCAGCGCGATCTGCTTTGTCAGGCGCTGCCTGTGGCCCTGCAGGGGGATATGTTGAGCCTGCTCCCGGTACTGCACCATGATAATGTTGCGCAGCGTATCGGCTGGCTCTGTTCCTTGCTGGTGGATGCGGTGAAATGGCAGCAGGGCGGCGCCTCTTTTATCACCAACGTCGATCGCCAGAGCGAAGTGATGCATATCGCCGGGATACTTCCGGCCAGCGCCATAGATGCCAGCCTGCGTCAGTGGATGATTTGCCGTGACCGTTTGTTGACGGTAGTCGCCGTCAATCGCGAACTGCTGCTGACAGAGCAGCTGTTGAGCTGGGAAATGATGATTAAGCCGGCTTCTGCCGCTTTACCGCTTTAGAGAGTACATTATGTTTTTAGTTGATTCCCACTGCCATCTTGATGGCCTGAACTATGAAACCCTGCATCAGGACGTGTCCGATGTGCTGGCAAAAGCCGCCGCACGTGATGTGAAGTTTATGCTGGCGGTCGCCACAACCCTGCCGGGCTACAAGGCGATGGTTGAGCTGATCGGTGAGCGTGAGCGTGTGGCTTATTCCTGCGGCGTGCATCCTCTGAATCAGGAAGAGGAGTATGACTTTGCGGAGCTGCGCGAGCTGGCCGCTCATCCGCGTGTTGTCGCGATGGGGGAAACCGGGCTGGATTATTTCTATCAGAAGGAGACGATGGTTCGCCAGCAGGCATCATTCCGTGAACATATCCGCGTCGGCCGCGATCTGAATAAACCGGTGATTGTTCATACCCGTGATGCGCGTGAGGATACGCTGGCCATCCTGCAGGAGGAGAAGGCGGAAGAGTGCGGCGGTGTATTGCACTGTTTCACGGAGGATCGCCAGACAGCAGAAACGTTGCTGGATATGGGCTTCTATATTTCATTCTCCGGGATTGCCACTTTCCGTAATGCGGAGCAGATCCGTGAAGCGGCACGCTATGTTCCGCTGGATCGTATGCTGGTGGAAACCGACTCACCGTATCTGGCCCCGGTACCGCATCGGGGTAAAGAAAATCAGCCTGCTTATACGCGCGATGTAGCGGAATATATGGCGGTGGTTAAAGGGGTGAGTATTGAGCAGATGGCGCAGGCGACGACGGAAAACTTTTCCCGTCTGTTCCACGTCCCGATGTCACGTTTGTCGGACTGACTCTCCACAGAAGATTTCTTTTAGAGCTCGTAATTAATAACTAAAAGTCGTAAAGTGCAGCGCCATGAAATTGGGCTCTGCATTTTTTTTGAGCTAAAAATGGGCCTTTTTGATCGGCTTATTCTAAAGAAATGACGCGCGTTCAACGAAACGTGATAGCCATCAAACAAATTTGAACGGATTTATTTTACTCTTCGTAATAAATGCCGAGGGCATATAAATTGCCCCACCCGTAAGCGGAACCTCCCCCGCTTACAACGCGCTCAGCGCGAAGAAAAGCACTCATACTCAGGAGCTTTACACTATGTTCAAAAATGCATTTGCGAACCTGCAAAAGGTCGGTAAATCGCTGATGTTGCCCGTATCGGTCCTGCCGATCGCGGGGATCCTGCTGGGCGTTGGTTCTGCCAACTTTGACTGGCTGCCAGCGGTCGTTTCACATGTGATGGCGGAAGCCGGTGGGTCGGTCTTTGCTAACATGCCGCTGATTTTCGCGATCGGCGTGGCATTGGGCTTTACCAATAATGACGGTGTATCGGCGCTGGCCGCCGTGGTGGCCTACGGTATCATGGTAAAAACCATGGCCGTTGTGGCACCGCTGGTATTGCATCTGCCGGCCGAAGAAATTGCGGCTAAACACCTGGCAGACACCGGTGTTCTGGGCGGTATTATTGCCGGTTCCATTGCAGCCTATATGTTTAACCGTTTCTACCGTATCAAGCTGCCTGAGTATCTGGGCTTCTTTGCCGGTAAACGCTTCGTCCCTATCATCTCGGGTTTCACGGCCATTTTCCTCGGTGTGGCGCTTTCCTTTGTCTGGCCGCCAATTGGGACCGCGATTCAGGAGTTCTCACAGTGGGCTGCCTATCAGAACCCGGTGGTCGCATTTGGTATCTACGGCGTCGTTGAGCGTTCACTGGTGCCATTTGGTCTGCACCACATCTGGAACGTTCCTTTCCAGATGCAGATTGGTGAGTTCACCAACGCAGCGGGCCAGGTGTTCCATGGTGATATCCCACGTTATATGGCGGGTGACCCGACCGCAGGTAAACTGTCGGGCGGCTTCCTGTTCAAAATGTACGGTCTGCCAGCCGCAGCCATTGCTATCTGGCATTCAGCTAAACCTGAGAACCGTGCCAAAGTTGGCGGCATCATGATCTCCGCTGCCCTGACTTCATTCCTGACCGGTATCACCGAACCCATCGAATTCTCGTTCATGTTCGTGGCACCGATCCTGTATGCGATTCACGCGATTCTGGCAGGCCTGGCTTTCCCTATCTGTATTCTGTTGGGGATGCGCGACGGTACCAGCTTCTCGCATGGTCTGATCGACTTTATCGTACTGAGCGGTAACAGCAGCAAAATCTGGCTGTTCCCGATTGTAGGGATCATCTACGGTCTGGTTTACTACACCATCTTCCGCGTGCTGATTGCCAAACTGGATCTGAAAACCCCGGGCCGTGAAGACGCGACCAGCGAGCAGACGACCGGTAATGCCAGTGAAATGGCGGCTAATCTGGTGACCGCGTTCGGTGGTAAAGAAAATATCACTAACCTGGATGCCTGTATCACTCGTCTGCGCGTCAGCGTGGCGGATGTAAGCAAAGTGGATCAGGCGGGACTGAAAAAACTGGGTGCGGCAGGCGTTGTCGTGGCGGGTTCCGGTGTTCAGGCTATTTTCGGTACCAAGTCCGATAACCTGAAAACTGACATGGATGACTACATGCGTAATGCATGACGAATGAGCATCATGAAGAAGGGGCGCCCAGGCGCCCCTTTTTTTATGCCTCAGAGATAAACCCGCAGATACTCTGTCAGGCACAGCAGCGCCATTGCCTGGCCATAAGGCATGGAAGTCAGCGGTATCTGACGATAGTATTCCAGATCGCTGCCCATGGCGGTGCCGAAAGAAACCTGAGTCAGCTCTCCGTCATCATTGATACATGCCATTACACCCTTCAGCGCGTTTTCTGCGACCGGATAATAGTCCCGGGACAGGTAACGCTTACGAACGGCTTTCAGGATGCCATAAGCGAAGCCCGCGGTGGCCGAGGCCTCAAGGTAGGCGTCGCGGTCATCCAGCAGCGTGTGCCATAGCCCGCTCTCGTGCTGGCACCCGGCCAGCGCTTTCACCTGGCTTTCCAGTACCTGCAACAGATAACGACGGGTGGCATGCTGCTCCGGCCAGTTCATCAGTTCAATAAAATCGGGAATGGCAATGGTCAGCCAGCTGTTACCCCGCGCCCAGCGTGCATTAGCGAAGTTATGATGGCCATCAAACGTCCAGCCGTGGAACCACAGCCCGGTCTGACGATCCATCAGATACTGGGTATGCAGCAGGAACTGGTAAGTGGCTTCTTCGACAAATTCCGGCCGGTTAAGCAACTGACCGATTTTTGCCAGCGGCATCACGCTCATCATCAGCGTGTCGTCCCACATCTGCTGATGATTTTCATTGTTATAAACCAGATGCTGAATACCGTTATGCTCGGTGCGCGGCATCTCATACATCACCCACTCCGCCCATCGCTCCAGCACCGGACGCAGAGATGCGTCGCCGGTTTCCTCATAGCGATATGCCAGCGTCAGAAACGGGCAGACCGTATTCACATTTTTGGTCGGCGTTCCCTCCTGCAGTTGCGTGCTGAACCAGTCATCAATACGCTGTAGCGTCAGTCTGTCACCGGTCTGCTGATAATAATGGTACATGCCGTACAGCCCGATACCGTGCGTCCACTCCCATCCCGCCCAGCCTTTGGTATCGATCACCCGGCCATCATCCAGGCGCAGCAGAAACTCACCGCTTTCATCGGTAATACCGACCAGGTTGTCACTGAGGCGGGTAATCAGCTGCTGAAGCGCGGCGCGTGGCAGCAAAAATTCGGGCTGGCGTAGCAGTGCACTGTGCTTAACCGGATAAACTGTCATCTTGGTGCTCCTGAGGTCGGATAACGGGGAAAACGGCGCGAGTCTCGGTGAGTGCAGCCGCCTGAGGTTTGTGACGATTGAGGTAGCCAATATTGTTGTTACCCCAGAGGTTTTCATAAGGCATTCCCGTCAGTGTTTCGACGACGGTACGCGCCTGCGGTGTCAGCTGCTGAGGAACCGTGCCATCGGCCTCGCGCATTCTGATGGTTTCTTCCCGCAGGATTTGGTGAGTATTGAGATTGAGCTTAAAGCGCAGCGAGATGATAAAGCCGAACGTCAGCATTGCCAGGGTGCCGAGGCTGAGGATCCACACAATGGTGTGTCCCACCTGGGGTAGTTGCTCGGCGCGGCCAGAAACAAAACCCGACAGTTGCAGCACAATCCCTACCACCATGACCGCACCGGCCTGAGAGGCTTTCCGCGTCAGCGTCATGATCCCGGCAAAGATCCCTTCGCGGCGCTGGCCAGTGATCGCTTCATCGACATCCGCAATGTAGGTATAAATATTCCACGGAACATAGTTGATGCCGCCCCGTCCCAGGCCCGCGACCGCTGAGATCAGCACCAGCAGCGTCAGATTATTGCTCATTCCCGCATACCACAGGAGGCAGTAGGAGAGGGCGCTGGCGGCAAACAGCACAACAACCAGACGATAGGCAGGAGCCGGCCCGATGCGGATACACAGCGGGATCATGCCTATCACCGCAATGAACTGCAGCACGGCCATGGTGCCCATCAGATTCGAAGCCAGCTGGGCGCTCTGCATCAGCACAAACACCACATACCACGTGAAGACGGCGTTAAACACGTCCTGAGCAATATACCCACCAAGGTACATGCCGAGATGTTGACGAAAAATACGTATGCGCAGGGTTGAGGCCAGCTCGACATACAGGCGTTTCAGACTCTGGCCTAACGTCAGTTGTTTTCGCTCAGCCTCGGCACGCTTTGACTCTTCTGACAGCGCGTCGGCCGGACGTTCCCAGGTAAAGAACCATACCAGGGTCAGGACAATGGCGCACAGGGTGGAAAACACCAGGCTGGAATAGAAGAACGACACCGCATTATCTTTGCCAAAAATACCCAGCAGGATACCCGGCAGAAAGGCGGCGAGGATGGCTGAAAGCTGGGCAAGGGCAATACGCGCGCCGGAGAAGCGGGTCTTCTGTTTAAAATCGTCGGTCATTTCCGGCACCAGTGTTTCGTATGGCACCAGAACCATGGTGTAGACGATGTCGAACGCCAGATAGGTGAGCAAGTACCACAGGTAGCTCATCTCCCCGACCCACATCAGGCTGTAACTGAATACTGCGGGAATACCCAGTAGAATAAAGAATTTACGGCGGCCGAAGCGCTTACCCAGCCGGGTGCTGCCGAAGTTGTCAGTCAGAAACCCCATTAAGGGGCTGATCACGGCATCCAGCACGCGGGCAAGCGCGAAGATAAAGGTTGCTTCAATCGGTGTCAGACCGCAGAAGGTGGTATAAAAATAGAGCAGCCAGGCGGCAGTCAGCGCGGTGGTGCCGGCGCCGAGGAAATCACCGGAACCATAAGCGAGATAGTTTGCCAGTCCGATCTTACGGGTGCGCATCAGGAAACTCCTTGTGCTGTGGGGTGGGATTAACCACATGTTCCGGACAACTCAGGCGGATGCTGAAAAAATAGAGCGTTCGTCGTGGCTGAACCTTGTTATTTTTGCCGCGGCAGCACATCCGGTGGCAAAATCCCCGCTATCAGGATGCCCGATATCTAAATTTATAAAACAGCGTTTTGTTTTTATAGGTCTCAGGGTTCATTTTATGGCGTGGCGCACATAAATGCGCCGTTGGGGAGCAGACAGGCAGGAAAAATGCCGCAAACGCGCGCGATCGGAGAAAGAAAAGTCAGTTGCAGGTTGAAAGAAAACGATTTTCTCGCTCATACTGCGTTAACTTGAATAGCAAGATCATAAGGACAGATAGCATGGCTGAAGAAACGATTTTCAGTAAAATCATCCGCCGTGAAATCCCGGCCAATATCGTCTATCAGGATGAGCTGGTCACTGCATTTCGCGATATCTCCCCTCAGGCACCGACGCATATTCTGATTGTGCCCAACCTGCTGATTGCCACGGCTAACGACGCCGTCGCCGCACATGAAGCCGCGCTGGGACGTTTAATTACCGTCGCTGCGAAAATTGCCAAAGAGGAAGGGATCGCCGAAGACGGCTACCGCCTGATCATGAACTGCAATAAACACGGCGGTCAGGAGGTTTATCATATCCACCTGCATCTCGTCGGTGGCCGACCGTTGGGCCCTATGCTGGCATCGTGATGCCAATGACAGAGAAATGACGCAATGCGGGCAAGCTTAACGACTTTACTGGTACTGGCAGCTTTAACAGGTTGCAGCAGCGATCGGACGACGATCAATACATCGCAGACGCTGATTATGGAATCCTCGGTACTGTCAGCCGGGATCACCACCGATGAACCGACCATTCGTGAAACAGAAGGGCAGCAGCGCGCAGCAACGGTGTTATTCAACCAGCAGGAAAAGCCGGTCCAGGTCTCGTACCGTTTCTACTGGTATGATGAAAAGGGTCTGGAGCTTTTACCGTTTGAACGGCCGCGAACCCTGATGGTCCCTGCCCACGGTAAAGCCGAAATTTCATCTCAAACCGGTAATCTGACGGCAAGCAAAGTTCGTCTCTATCTGTATCTGTAAGGAGTTATCGCGTGAACAGCAATATCATTAAACTCTCAGGCGTGCTGATGCTGGCGTTGTTGCTGACCGGCTGTCTGAACCGACAGCAGGAGCCTCAACAGCCAGCGCCGGTTGAACCCGTTCAGCCGCCGGTGACTGTGCCGGAGCAGCCGCAGCCTGAACCCGGTCAGACAGTGCCGGTGCCGCCAAAAATGCAGACGCTGAACTGGCCTGCCAGCGTGTCACCGCTGGTCGCGCAGATGCTGAAAGCCGAGGGTGTTAATCCGGGCAGTGTGCTGCTGGTGGATAACGTAAAAAACAGCACTAACGGCAGTTTGCAGAGCGCAAAAGCGACGGCCGCCCTGCAGGGCGCGCTCCAGGGAAACAGCCAGTTTACGCTGGTGACCCCCCAGCAGCTGGCGGTCGCCAGGCAGACTCTGGGCCTGTCGGCAGAAGACAGCCTGGTCTCGCGCAGTAAAGCCATCGGTCTGGCCCGCTACGTCGGCGCTCAGTATGTGCTCTACAGCAATGCGAAAGGGGATGTGAAATCACCGACGCTGCAGATGCAGCTGATGCTGGTGCAGACCGGTGAAATTATCTGGTCAGGCAGCGGTGCAGTCCTGCACTGATTCAGCCCTTGAGCGGCTGATCACGCAATATTTTCCGGCGGCGCAAGCCGCCGCTTCTTTTTCTCCTCTGGCCGGCTTGAGCGGCTACAGCGTCCGGGTCTCACTGGGAGAGACACAGCTGCTGGCGCGACAGGGGGCAGGGGCGCTCACTATGCCAGGCGTTGACCGGCGGCGCGAGTATCGTCTGCTGCGTAAGCTTGGGGCCAGTGGGCTGGTCCCGCAGGTTTACGGACGTAACCGGCACTGGCTGCTGCTGGCCTGGCAGCCAGGAAAGGTGCTGTCGGTCGGTGAGTGGGACCGCTGGCAGGATCGCGTGGTTGATGAAGTGGCCCGACTTCATCGTCAGCCGCTGACGGGCTACCCGCTACGGCTGCTGCCGCTGCTTGAGGACTACTGGCAGCGCAGCGTCCCCGCCCGGCGGCAGATCTACTGGCTGCGCGCGCTGAAACGCTGTCAGCGTGAGGGTGAACCGAAGGCGCTGCGCACGGGCGTGCTGCATATGGATATCCACAGCGGTAACCTGGTCGCCGAAGGCGATCGGCTGCGGCTGATTGACTGGGAGTATGCCGGAGACGGCGATACCGCACTAGAGCTGGCGGCGATCGTGTCTGGCAACGGATTGACTGCGCTACAACAGCAGCGCCTGATCGCCCGTTATGCCAGCCACCAGCACTGGGATGAGGATACGCTGTGGCGCCAGGTTAACCGCTGGCAGCCGTGGCTGGCACTGCTGGCAACCAGCTGGTATGAACTGCGCTGGCAGCAGAGTGGTGAACAACATTTTCAGACGCTGGCAGCCGCAGGCTGGCAGCGCATATCATCAGGTAAGAGGTGAAGTGTGGGACCGGTAATGTTAGATGTGCAGGGGTGTGAACTGGATGCGGAAGAGCGGGAAATTTTACAACACCCGCTGGTGGGGGGGCTGATCCTGTTCAGCCGTAACTACCACGATCCGGCGCAGCTGCGGGAGCTGGTCAGACAGATCCGGGCAGCGTCACGTCATCGTCTGGTGGTGGCTGTGGACCAGGAAGGCGGCCGCGTACAGCGCTTCCGCGACGGTTTTACCCGCCTGCCCGCCATGCAGGCGTTTGCGGCGCTGCACCGGGGCGCAGAGGCTGAATCGCTGGCGCAGCAGGCAGGCTGGCTGATGGCATCTGAAATGATTGCGATGGATATCGACATCAGTTTTGCCCCGGTGCTGGATATAGGGCATGGCAGTGCGGCCATTGGTGAGCGTTCGTTCCATGAAGACCCGGCCATTGCGCTGCAAATGGCGCGCAGCTTTATTCGCGGTATGCACGAGGCGGGGATGAAAACCACCGGCAAGCACTTCCCCGGGCATGGTGCAGTCAGTGCCGATTCTCATAAGGAAACGCCCCGCGATACGCGCAGCGAAGCGGAAATTCGCCGGCACGATATGCCGATTTTCCAGCAGCTGATTGCTGAACAGGCCCTGGATGCCATTATGCCTGCCCATGTTATCTATACTGAGGTGGATCCACGTCCGGCCAGCGGATCATCACACTGGCTGAAGACGGTGCTGCGTCAGGAGTTGGGGTTTGATGGCGTCATCTTTTCTGACGATCTGTCGATGGAAGGGGCGGCGATCATGGGTAGCTATGCTGAACGCGGTCAGGCAGCGCTGGATGCCGGTTGTGACATGATCCTGGTGTGTAATCATCGTCAGGGGGCAGTGAGCGTGCTGGATAACCTGTCGCCGATCAATGCTGAAAGAGTGACGCAGCTTTACCATCAGGGTTCGTTTACCCGTCAGCAACTGCGGGACTCGTCGCGCTGGAAAGAGACCAGTGCCACACTGAGTCAGCTGCAGGAACGCTGGCTGGACCACAAAGCGGCGTCGGGCCTCTGATCGAAGGCGGCCTGCGGTGCAACAACGGTGAGGATGAGCATGATTATTTATCTGCACGGTTTTGATTCAAACAGCCCGGGCAACCATCAGAAAGTCCTGCAGCTGCAGTTTATCGATCCGGATGTCCGGTTGCTCAGTTACAGCACCCGGCATCCGAAGCACGATATGCAGCATCTGCTAAAAGAAGCGTACAAGATGCTGCAGCAGAGCGATGATGAGCGGCCGCTGATTTGTGGCGTCGGCCTCGGAGGATACTGGGCTGAACGGATCGGCTTTCTCTGTGATGTCCGGCAGGTGATGTTCAATCCCAACCTGTGGCCACAGGAAGTGATGCAGGGCAAGATCGACCGCCCGGAAGAGTATGTGGATATCGCGACCAAATGCGTGGGGAATTTTCGCGAGAAAAATCGTGACCGCTGCCTGACCATTCTCTCCCGTCATGATGATGTCCTGGACAGTCAGCGCAGTGCCACCGGGTTACAGCCTTTTTATGAACTGGTGTGGGATGAAGTAGAAGGACACAAGTTCAGCAATATTTCACACCATCTTCCGCGTATCAAAGCCTTCAAATCGCTGGGTTAATCATTGCCTTGCCCTCTTAATGAGCTGCACCACGCCCGCTAAAAGGCGGGCGGGTGGCAGGGTCTTTATTCGTAATATTCTTAGTTTTGCCAATAAAATTGACCAGGATCAATTTTCTTATAACAGATGAATTCCCTCGTGCTATTCTGACCCCAGCTTGCGAATTAATATCGCCAACCCTATGTTAATTAAGGTTATTTATTTAACTTTTAATTAACGATTGGTTCACTTTTAGAGAGGGTCGTTTGACAACACCTATGAAAAAAATTGTTATCATTGGCGGGGGCGCCGGGGGACTTGAACTGGCCACCCAACTGGGACATAAACTGGGCCGTAAGAAGAAAGCGCAGATTACCCTGGTGGATCGCAATCACAGTCACTTGTGGAAACCGTTATTACATGAGGTGGCCACCGGTTCGCTTGATGAAGGGATTGACGGTCTGAGTTATCTGGCTCATGCGCACAAGCATGGCTTCAGCTTCCAGCTGGGCACGCTGACCGATCTTGACCGCGAGAATAATCGTTTGCAGCTGGCGGAAATTCGCGATGCCCAGGGTGAATTACTGGTGCCACAGCGTGAGCTGGCCTATGACACGCTGGTGATGGCGCTGGGGAGCACCTCTAACGACTTTGGCACGCCCGGGGTGAAAGAGAACTGTATTTTCCTCGATAACCCGCACCAGGCGCGTCGTTTCCACAACGAGATGCTGAACCTGTTCCTGAAATTCTCTGCCAGCGAGGAGCCGCAGGATAAGGTCAATATTGCCATCGTCGGCGGCGGCGCGACCGGGGTGGAACTGTCTGCCGAGCTGCATAACGCGGTGAAGCAGCTGCACAGCTATGGCTATAAAGGGCTGGACAGTCAGGCGCTGAACGTCACGCTGGTAGAAGCAGGAGAGCGCATTCTCCCGGTACTGCCGCCGCGCATCTCCAGTGCGGCGCACAGCGAACTGACCAAGCTTGGCGTTCGCGTTCTGACCCAGACCATGGTGACCAGCGCGGATAAAAATGGCCTGAACACCAAATCGGGAGAGTTTATTGATGCTGATCTGATGGTCTGGGCGGCCGGGATTAAAGCCCCTGACTTTATGAAAGATCTGGGCGGTCTGGAAACCAACCGTATTAACCAGCTGGTGGTAGAGCCGACGCTGCAAACCACCCGCGACCCGAATATCTATGCCATTGGTGACTGCGCCTCCTGTGCGCTGCCGTCGGGCGGTTTTGTGCCACCCCGTGCCCAGTCGGCACACCAGATGGCCTCCCGCGTGCTGGCCAATATTCTGGCTGAGATGAAAGGACAGCCGCAAAAGCCTTATATCTACAAAGATCATGGATCTCTGGTGTCGCTGTCTCGTTTCAGTACCGTTGGTAGCCTGATGGGTAACCTGATGCGGGGCTCAATGATGGTGGAAGGACGCATTGCGCGCTTCGTCTATATTTCACTGTATCGCATGCATCAGGTGGCGCTGCACGGCTACTTCAAGACCGGGCTGATGATGCTGGTAGGCAGTATCAACCGCGTCATCCGACCTCGTCTGAAACTGCACTGACAGGGGGCTGACCCCGGTTCAGTGAGTTTAAACGCGGCTTATCCTTCCTGCTCTTTGTCGGGTCTGTGATAAGCTGCGCTTCTGACCCGACAGTGAAACCGCCCCGTTAAGAAGACTCTTAAAAGCATTCTCTTATCATGCTGGATCTAATTTTCGTCCAGTATTCTTATTGTCACAATCTCCGGCTCACCGCAGAATTACGTTTAATTACCACGGTGCGTCGCGCACGCCGGGAATGCCGTACCTGCGACAGGATGTCGCAACAGGCAAGAATGCGCGGTAACAATGTCAGGAGGTTTTCCTGTGAATAAATCAATGTTAGCGGGTATTGGAATTGGTGTTGCTGCGGCATTAGGCGTGGCAACGGTCGCCAGTATGAATGTGTTCGATCGTAGCCCGCAGTATGCGCAGGTGCTTTCAGCCACTCCGATTAAAGAAACCCTGAAGAATCCGCGTCAGGAGTGCCGTAACGTGACGCTGACTCATCGTCGTGCCGTACAGGACGAAAACCGCATTGCGGGTTCCGTACTGGGAGCGGTGGCCGGTGGGGTACTGGGCCACCAGTTTGGCGGCGGTCGCGGTCGCGACGTGGCAACGGTAGCGGGTGCGCTGGCCGGTGGCTACGGCGGTAATCAGGTGCAGGGTGCCATGCAGGATCGTGACACCTACACCACGACCGAGCAGCGCTGTAAAACCGTCTATGACAAGCAGGAAAAAATGCTGGGTTATGATGTGACCTACAAAATTGGTGACCAGCAGGGCAAAATCCGGATGGAGAATGACCCGGGCACACGTATTCCGCTGGATAATAACGGCCAGCTGGTGCTGAATGATAAAGCGTAATAACGCGACCTGATGGATGAGAAAAAGGGACCGATTGGTCCCTTTTTTTATGGCTCACGGGCAAGTGTTATCCTGATCAGGTCGGCCTTATGCGGCGGCCGACCCGGCCTTAACCACGCGGCTATCCCGTGGTATGTTCTGTCATCTGGCCAAGGAATGTCTGTACCCAGCTCATGCGGGCCTTACGCTCACCCAGGTCACGCATAAACTTCAACCGGGTAGGGCCATCCAGACGCCAGTGCTGCGGCTCCTTCTGTAACAGCCCAATCAGCCACACCGGGTCGACTTTATTCTTCTCGGCAAACTCGATAAAGCCCCCTTTCTCACTGGCTTCGACCTTGCGGATCCCCAGGGCTTTCGCCACCAGGCGAAGGGAGGCAATATCCAGCAGATTACGGGCTGCATCCGGTAGCAGGCCAAAGCGATCGATCAGCTCGACTTTAAGATCGTCCAGTTCACCGGCCTGGGCCGCGCTGGCAATGCGTTTATAGAATGACAGGCGGGTATTGACGTCCGGGATGAAATCCTCCGGCAGTAGCGCGGGCATTCTCAGTTCAATTTCAGTCTGGCTGTTGGTCAGATCCTCCAGCGACGGCTCACGTCCCTCTTTCAGGGCATCCACTGCATTTTCCAGCAGCTCCATATAAAGCGAGAAACCGATGGTTTCCATCTGACCGCTCTGGCCTTCACCCAGCAGCTCCCCGGCACCGCGGATCTCCAGGTCGTGAGTGGCAAGGGCAAACCCGGCACCCAGATCCTCCAGTGATGCCAGGGCTTCCAGACGCTTATGGGCATCAGTGGTCATGGCTTTAGGGTGCGGTGTCAGAAGCCAGGCATAGGCCTGATGGTGCGAACGACCGACGCGACCACGCAACTGGTGTAACTGTGCGAGGCCAAAGTGATCGGCGCGTTCAATCACAATGGTGTTTGCGGTGGGAATATCGATGCCGGTTTCAATAATGGTGGTACAGACCAGCACGTTGAAACGCTGGTGATGGAAGTCATTCATCACCCGCTCCAGCTCGCGCTCGCGCATCTGACCGTGACCGATGGCGACACGCGCCTCGGGTACCAGGTCTGACAGGCGTTTGGCGGCTTTTGCAATATTCTCCACGTCGTTATACAGGTAGTACACCTGGCCTCCGCGCAGTACTTCGCGCAGGATGGCCTCACGCACCACCATATCGTCATATTCACGCACGAAGGTTTTAACCGCCAGGCGGCGGGCGGGTGGGGTGGCAATAATCGACAGATCGCGCATGCCGCTCATTGCCATATTCAGGGTGCGCGGGATTGGGGTCGCCGTCAGGGTCAGGATATCGACATCGGCGCGCATGGCTTTGATGCGCTCTTTGTGACGCACGCCGAAACGGTGCTCTTCATCGACAATCAGCAGTCCCAGATCGCGCCATTTGATCTCGTTTTGCAGCAGCTTGTGGGTGCCGATAAGAATATCAACTTTACCTTCCTGCGCTTCTGCCATCACCTGCGCCTGCTCTTTGGCGGTACGGAAGCGTGACAGCATCTCAATACGTACCGGCCAGTTGGCGAAGCGATCACGGAAGTTATCGTAATGCTGCTGAGCGAGCAGGGTGGTCGGTACCAGCACGGCCACCTGCTTGTGGTTTTCCACCGCCAGAAAGGCGGCGCGCATCGCCACTTCGGTTTTACCGAATCCGACATCACCACAGACAAGGCGATCCATGGCCAGCGGCTGACACATATCACTGAGGACGGCATTGATCGCCTGTGCCTGGTCGGGCGTGGTTTCAAACGGAAAGCTTTCACAGAACAACTGGTATTGCTGCTTGTCATGCTTAAACGCGAAGCCGGTCTTGGCAGCACGCTGGGCGTAGATATCCAGCAGTTCAGCGGCGACATCACGTACTTTTTCAGCGGCCTTTTGTCGGGCACGTGACCAGGCATCGCTGCCCAGTTTATGTTGCGGGGCATTTTCTTCTGCGCCACCGGCATAGCGACTGATCAGATGCAGAGACGAAACCGGCACGTAGAGTTTGGCATCACCGGCATAGGCCAGCATCAGGTATTCAGCCTGGATGCCGCCGGTTTCCAGCGTGCTCAGGCCAATATAGCGGCCCACGCCGTGCTCGAGATGGACGACGGGCTGGCCGGGACGCAGCTCCGCGAGGTTACGGATCAGAACGTCAGGGTTAATGGTGCGGCGACTGTCCTGGCGGCGGCGGCTGACGCGCTCACCCAACAAATCGCTTTCGCAGATTAGGGCACGATGGCGCAGGCCGTCGATAAAACCGTGTTCGCTGGCACCGATCAGCAGATAGTGGCCCGGGCGGTCGGCCTGTGGCAGCGAGTCAATGGCGGCTGGCTTGACTTTAATCCTCGCCAGCAGTTCCTGCAGGGTTTCGCGGCGACCTTCACTTTCCACCGAGAAGACGACCGGGCCGTCAAAAGATTCCAGGAAACGACGTAGCGCATCCAGCGGCGCTTTGGCCTGCGCCTGTACCGCCAGATCCGGCAGAGTCTCATAGCGCAGATTGGTATTGGCAGCCTTTTCAGGCAGCAGATCGGTGCGCAGCTGAATACGCGGCAACTGCTTCAGCTCGCTAAATAACTCCTCTTTGCGCAGCCACAGGGTGGGCGGCGGCAGTAGCGGACGCATCGGGTCAACACGGCGGTTTTCATAGCGTGCATTGACGTCCTGCCAGAAACGTTCGGCGCTGCTTTCCAGATCGCCAGAAATGACCATCAATGTCCTGGCGGGCAGGTAGCTGAACAGGGCGGGAAGAGGTTGTTCAAAAAACAGAGGCTGCCAGTATTCTATCCCGGCGGGGAGCGTGCCTTTGCTCACCTGCTGATAGATATGTTCGGGTTCACGTCGCACGTCGAAGTGTTCACGCCACTGAGTGCGAAACAGCTCAATGGCGTTTTTATCCGTCGGGAATTCATGGGCAGGCAGCAGATTGATGGCGGCCACTTCTTCCTGAGTGCGCTGGCTGTCCACGTCAAAAAGACGAAGACTGTCGATCTCATCATCAAAAAAGTCGATACGATAGGGGCGCTCACTGCCCATCGGATAGAGGTCCAGCAGCGCCCCGCGGGTGGCAAATTCTCCGTGAGCCATTACCTGATCGACACTGCGGTATCCCGCCTGTTCAAGCTGTGACCGCAGTTTATCTCGGGAGAGTTTCTGTCCTTTTTTCATCACCAGCGCGTGGCCGTTGAGGAAGTTATGCGGGCAGACACGCTGCATCAGAGTATTCACCGGCATAATCAGCAGCCCGCGTTCCAGCGTCGGCAGTTGATAGAGCGTGGAAAGGCGGGAGGAGATAATTTCCTGATGCGGCGAGAAACTGTCAAAAGGCAGCGTTTCCCAGTCGGCGAGTGCCATCACGGGATGGGTGGTGAACTGTTTGATTTCATCCTGCAGGCGCAGTGCATTCTGCATATCCTGCGCAATCAGTATCACCAGACCAGGATGGCGTTCAACTATTTCAGCGCATTCAACGGCGCAGGCCGCGCCGGTAAGCTGTCCCAGCAGGCGCTGGTCACCGGCTCTGGTTGGCAGATCATAACGGTAGAGTTCAGGCATATAGGTTAAACGGTCTCTTCACAAAAGGGAGAACGGGAGCCCTGGCGCGCCGGGTGGTCCCGATTCAGCTGAAGAGAGTATACCTTGAATTTATCGCTTGTTGGGGGCAACGCGTTATTTTGCTGATCGCGGGGTGTCATTCAGACGCGGTCGGTCAGTATTTGCCCGGATCAGTTCGTTTTCAGTGTGATAGCTGTGGTTGCCATCATCCCACTGAATGTAATAGCCCCCGCACCGGCTACCTTGCACGAATACATTCAGAACAACACCTTCAATCTGTCCTGTTTTATGGCGCACAATACTGCCTTTAGACAATCCGGGCATCACAACCTCCTGCATAATCAGTACTCCAGGTAAACACACTTCACGGTGATGGCGCTATTTAATCCCTATAGATCGCGGCTGTGCTAAATAAGATCAATAACATTATCAACATAATATATATAATATGACAAATGACAGGGCGCTGGCTGTGCAGCTGGCTGCGGTCTAAACTAAGAATAACTGAAATAAACGCAGCAGCGGAGAATGCTTTAGTGATATCAGACAAAGACTCGCGTTATTTTCGCCCCAAAAACCTCGTGCATCTCTGTTTTGCGGTGGTCTTTGTCTTTTCAAGTATTTTAACCGTACGTGAAGCGATGATCCTCAAGTCTGCCTACGAAACAAGGCAGCGAGCCTGGCTGGTACAGGCCGCGGGCAGCCTGGAGCGCCAGTGGCAGCAAAGTATTGATCAAATGTTTTTCTTCCAGAAAATGCTGCAACACGCGCTGATTTATCCGCTTGAAACGGATAAGGCACGTGAGGCGTTGAATATGTTTAACGATCAGCGTCACGACCCTCTGTGGAAAATATCGGTCAACACAGAGTGGAGTATTCCCCTGTACGGTATTTCAGATGAGGCTGTCCGTCGCGTGCCGTTATTAAACCGCGGTGATTCACAGCGTCTTGATGATGAACTGAAAGCGGCGCTGGAAATGAGCTATATTCTCCAGTTTGCTAATCCCCATCAGGATTTTCATTCTCGTCTCTGGTATATCTCCCGGGCTGGTTTTTACCTGAGTTCAGTGCCGGATGATAATGAAGAGACCGTGACCAGTTATAATACCGTTATTGATCGCCCTTATTTCACCCGTGCCCGCCCGGAGCTCAATCCTGAACGCATACTCCGCTGGTCCGAAACTTACCTTTCCGTTGATAATGAAGGGGACATGGTCACGGTAACACTTCCTGTTGATGCAAAAAATTACTGGTTTGGTGTGCTGGCGATGGACTTTTCCACGAGAGCCATTCATCAGTACCTGCAACACGCGCTACCTAAATGGCAGGATGTCAGCGTCATGCTTTTTGATAACCAGCAGCATCCGGTGGCGATATCGGAAGCGAATCATCTTAGTGAGCATCATCTCGATCAAGCTCAGATAGCGGAGATTTTCAGGCAGGTGACGCCTGCACAGAGCGGGCAGCTGAAATCCGGCCTTAATTTTATTACCTGGGTACGGCTGCAAAATTTCGATGGGTTGCTGATCAGCGTACAACCTCTGAGAGAAGGGATGTCCAGCGAGACAGGCCGGGTAACGCTGGTGCTGATACTGATGTGGGGGGTGTTCAGTGTGGTGCTGATCGCGTCTCATCAGGCGATCATTCGCATGACAGGCCGGTTGCTTACCCTGCAGGAAACACTGAGCTGGCGTGCTAACTATGACGGTCTGACGCGTCTGCTTAATCGCAGTGCCTTTTTTGAACATGCGGAAAAGCTCTCGGTCTTCAGCGAGCGTCAGCAGCAGCCTGTTTCCCTGATCCAGCTCGACCTGGACCATTTTAAATCGGTTAATGATTCGCTCGGGCACCATGCCGGCGATATCGTGCTCACGCACTCCGCAGCCGTTATTGCAAAGGCGATGAGAAAAAGGGATATCCTGGGTCGCGTGGGGGGAGAAGAGTTTTGCATCGTGTTGCCCGATACCGGGCTGGCAGAAGCCGTCGAAATTGCTGAAAGAATTCGCTGCAAGCTGGCATCGAAAGAAGTACTGATTGATGCCATGCATACGATAAAAGTGACGGCTTCAATGGGGGTCAGCAGCAGCGAAGAGCAGGGGGATTACCAGATTGAAAGCCTGCAGTCCGTTGCAGACGGCCGACTCTATCTGGCCAAAGCCGCCGGCCGTAACTGCGTCAGCAGCGGGACTTAAACATCCCCGCTGTTGTCATCTTCCACCGCCTGATAAATGCGCTGCATGATATCCGGGAACGCCGACTGTACCCGGCTCCAGCTGGGGATAAACGGTTTCTCATTGGGGCGCTCAATAAAGGCCTGTCCGGCATCAAGGATCGCCTGGGTAAACATCTCCACGGCGGCTTCCTCCGCATGCTGGTCGAACTTCAGCCCGTTCATCGTCGCTTCATGGTTGTAAATTTCCATCATATCCAGCGCATTACGGTAGTAAGTGGCTTTCAATACGCGGAACGAGTCGCTGGTGATGCTCACGCCCATCGTGGCCATCTTGCGCAATAACGACTGGACGATATCGTTGCTCATGCGTTTCAGCCCACCGGTTCCGTCCTCTTCTGCCAGCGGCTGGTGCTTATGGTCGTAGTTATCGGCAATTTCCACCTGACAGCTCTGACGGGTGGTGTAGTTGCGATAAATCTCCGACAGCACGCCAATTTCCAGTCCCCAGTCTCCCGGCAGCTTTATGCCGTTCAGCACGTGGGTTCGCATGGCAAACTCTCCGGAAAGGGGGTAGCGGAAACTGGTTAAGTAATCCAGGTACTCTGAGTGGCCGTAGACTTTTTGCAGCGAACGCAGCAGGGGACCGACCAGCAGCCGGCCGACCCGGCCGTTGAGCTTGTTGTCGGCTACGCGGGCATAGAAGCCCTTACAGAACTCGTACTGAAAACCGGGGTTGGCCAGCGGGTAGAGCAGGCGGGCCAGCATGCCCCGTTCATAAGTGACAATATCGCAGTCGTGCAGCGCAACGCAGCTCGACTTATCGGAAGCCAGGGTATAACCGGTACAGAACCAGACGTTACGACCTTTGCCTGGCTGAGAAGGGGAAAGTCCCTCTTTATCCAGTTCGGCATCCAGCGCTTTCAGGCGCGGACCATCATTCCATAAAATTCGATGCCGCTGTGGCAGCCGTGAAAAGAACTCGCGGGCATGAAGAAACTGATCCCGGTCGGCCCGGTCAAGGCCAATGACAATTTCGGCCAGGTAGGGCACTTTTGCCAGTTCATCGACGATGTGGCTGAGGGCGGGTCCCTCCAGCTCTGAATAAAGTGAAGGCAGGATCAGGCCCATTTTGCGCTTGCGTGAAAATCGCACCAGATCTTTTTCCAGATCGGCCACGGAGCGTCCGGTCAGATTATGAAAATTGGTTATGACGCCATTCTGGTAAAAATCGCTCATCGTCTACCCCTTAAAAGATCATCCCAGTTCACTGAGTGATAAAATGCGCAAGCCCTTCGCTCCAGCCCACCGGGCCAAAGTTCGCGGTATGATAAATATGATGTTTATCCTGACGCTGTAAAAGCACCGGATTCTTGCTGTAGCCTTTGATCACCACGGCATAGTCAACACTGTCGAGCATTGGAGCATCATTAGGGCCATCTCCCAGCCCAAGGGTGATGCGTTCTGTGCCAGTCCGGCGGCTGTGCTCCAGCAGCCAGCCCAGGGCTGCTCCCTTGCTGCTTCCCGCAGGCATAACGTGCCAGAAGCGCCCCCCCTGCACGACGGTCAGACCCCGCTCTTCCAGCTGCCCGCAGAACCGTGCAAACTGCACTTCGCTGTCGCGCCAGATAAGGCTTTCAGATGCCTGGCGCTGGCGGGCAAGCGTGGCCTGCTGCGGCGTCAGACCCGTCCAGTCAGCGACCTCTTTCTCCGTGACCTCACCAAAGCCGGTAAATTTGAATCCGAATTGCTGCTTCAGCTGCTGTAACAGCCCACACAGGGCGGGATAGTCATAGCGCACATTACCCGGATAGGGGGGCAACGGATCGGTGCTGTTCAGTACGACCTGTGCCCCGTTCTCGGCAATAAACGGCGCGTCCTTCAGTCCCAGCGACTGCTGGATAGGAATAATTTCTGCCGCCGTTTTACTGGAGCAGATCACCAGCGGGATCTGATGTGCCTGCAATCGTGTCAGCCAGGGTTCAGCGGCCTCCCACTGATAAGTGTGATGATCCAGCAGCGAACCGTCGAGATCGGTAACAATCATCAGTGGATCCTGCAATGTGAGCATAAGCAATACCTCAAAGTGATGTCACTGCGCCGAAGGCGTGGAACCTGATCCTGTGATGACAGAGTATAGTTCAGGGATGTCGGCCAGCAGGATAACGGTGACGAGTTCGGGCACCCCACCGACATTCCAGGAATTATCTTAAAAAATAGGGCATTAAATGACGGAGGTGACTATTCCGTATGAAAGGAAAAAGCAATGCTGGCGCAGGTCAGACCGACTATTCTTGTACGTGATTTGTGTTTTTGTACAACCCTGCGTGTATTATAAGACTAATCCTGGCTGGCTGCCGCGTTAACCTGATCAGGTTGTAGAATTCCCGGTAGTAGCGAAATTCATTTCCTGTGAGCAGCATGTTATCCCGGCCAGACTGGTTGGGATTTTTTTTGCCTGTCGCCGGTGAGTCGGTGTAAGAGCGAAGGGTGCCGTAGGTAACGGGCGAAAAAAAGCCCGCGCTGCGCGGGCAAAAATCCTTGTTACTTTGCGCTGCCCTTAGAGGTTGGTGCAGTCAGTCAATGGTAGAGCGGCCAGCTGTCAGAAGTCTCGCCCGGTCACGTAAAGAAAGTGAAAATATCTGCCGGGTCGGGTGCAGGATTTACCCACTTTTACCCGCAGATGACGGCGAGATAAAATTCACTGGCTATACTCTGGGTTCGGGTAACCCCGTAAGATAAAACAGATAATGGAGAATTTATGGACTTTTTACGAATTGTAATTGCGATTCTGTTACCCCCACTGGGCGTATTTATGCAGGTCGGATTTGGCGGTGCCTTCTGGTTGAATATTCTGCTGACGCTCTGCGGCTATATTCCTGGGATCGTTCATGCGGTATGGGTGATTGCGCGTCGTTGATGCTCAACGCAGACCCTGTGCTTTATAAGGTTTTCGGGTAAACTAGGCCAAAAAATTGCGCAGGAGGATCGATGCAGGTCAATGACAGGGTAACGGTGAAAACCGACGGCGGGCCTCGCCGGGAGGGGACAGTGCTGGCCGTGGAAGACTTCAGCGAGGGCACCATGTATCTGGTGGCGCTGGAAGACTATCCGCTGGGAATTTGGTTCTTCAATGAGATGGGGCACCACGACGGGATTTTCGTGGAACCTCACCCGTAACAAACGCACAGGGGGCGAGCCTTTGACGGTCGCCCCCGACGATGCGCAGTCCTGAGACTCATCGCATCCCTTCCTGGTCAGCCCCCGTTTTTATCAGAACGTTTCCCAGTGGTCATTGCTGCTCGCCAGGGCTGGTCGCGCTGCAGCCAGAACAGCAGGTTTACCGCTGACTTCACGGGTTTTTACCGGCGTTGCGGGGCCAGCGCTCAACTTAAACGCAGAAACCGCCTGTGTCAGACGTGCAGCCTGTTCTTCAAGCGAGGCGGCAGCGGAAGAAGCTTCCTCAACCAGAGAGGCGTTCTGCTGAGTGACGTTGTCCATTTCAGTCACCGCCATGCTGACCTGCTGGATCCCCTTACTCTGCTCGTCCGACGCTGCGGCAATTTCTGCCATGATATCGGTTACGCGTCGCACGGCATCGACAATTTCACTCATCGTGTTACCCGCCTGACCGACCTGCGATGATCCCTTACCGATTAAATCCACGGACTCAGAAATCAGCCCTTCGATCTCTTTTGCCGCGCCTGCGCTGCGCTGCGCCAGGTTGCGGACTTCGCTGGCGACGACGGCAAAACCGCGTCCCTGCTCTCCGGCTCTGGCGGCTTCAACGGCCGCATTCAGAGCCAGAATATTGGTCTGGAAGGCGATACTGTTGATCACCGTGGTAATTTCAGCAATTTTCTTCGAGCTGGTGGAGATATTGTTCATGGTATTCACAACCCCCGTGACAATATCGCCCCCCTGACGGGCTTTACCGGAGGCATCAGAGGCCAGTTGGCTGGCGTGGTGCGCGTTTTCGGCGTTCTGTTTGACTGTCGCGGTCAGCTCTTCCATGCTGGCAGCGGTCTGTTCCAGCGCTGAGGCCTGCTGTTCGGTTCGCGATGACAGGTCAGTATTACCAGCGGAGATTTCACTCGATCCCTGATAAATTGCCACAGCACCTTCCCGAACCGTTCCTACGGTTTTCACTAAAGCCTGCTGCATCAGTTGCAGGTTATTCCCCAGACTGCCAATCTCACTGCGTCCCCAGCTTTGCAACGGGGCAGTCAGATCGCCACGAGAAATGTGCTCGATGCGTTCGACCGCCTGACGTAAAGGCGTAATCACCACGCGGCGCAGGAAAATAAAGGTTGCCAGTGTTAACAGCAGCGCAAGACCAAAGGCACCCGCCATCATGATGAATCCGAAGTGAGTCTGAGATTTCGCGGCGGCATTCAGTCCTTCAGCGCGTTCAGTACGCAGTTTAATGGCTTTAAACAGCAGTTCATTATAGGCGTCGTCCAGTTTCCGGGTGTAGTCGGTTTCCTGGGCAATGACCCCTTCGAAGCTGCCATCGCTGGCACTTTTCACCATCGGTACCAGTCCCTGAGTGATATAGGCTTCAAAGCGTTTTTTCAGGTCGACATCCAGCGCTTCCCCTGCCGGCGTTTTCACCGGGCGATTCAGGTACACATTAAAACTGTCTCGCGCCATCTTGATGCGCTTGTCGGTGGTTGCCAGATTGGCCTTAAACTCGTCCATTTCACCAATGCGCGCAGAAGCCCCGGCGTGGATCACGGTCAGGCGGGCTGTGCGCAGGTGGTTGGAGCTGTTTGAGAGCGCGGTGCGAATCTGGATCTCTTCAGTCACATCGTTCAGTGACTGATTACTCTGGATTAGAAAATAACTGGCGAGGCCAATACACAGGGCGAAAAGTAGCAAAATTCCACCAAGAATAGTGGCAAACAAAGGAACCAGACGCAGATGCTGCCAGAAGCTGATGGCCTGTTGTTCGTGAGATTGTTGTTGTTGTTTCATATCCTTTGCTCTCATTCAGATTGGGACGAAGGAACACTCCGGTCGTCTTGAAAGCATCGGCATTGTGATGAAAAGGGTTAGGACTGTAATTGAGAGCAGGCTCACAAAATGAGCTTTTTGTGCAGGAAGGCAGAGAAGCCGACGTCAGCCAGCTTCTCAGAAATATTATCTTACATTGACATAAATACCGCTGGTAACGTTATCAGTTAAACGAACAACATGATAAATAACCTGCTTATTGTGAGTTTTTATTTTACGTTTGATATTACCTTTGTGCGATGACACTGTTTTTGCTTTTATTTGCATTTTGTCTGAAATCTGTATGGTGTCATGACCAGACATCCACATTTTAAGCATGTTCGATTCGGTCTGACTCAGCGTCAGTGGATGTACCTCGAAGCCTGAAGTATAGCGAGGTGAGACATTGAGGTTTTTTTGAAAATAGCTACTCAGTAGAGAATCCAGTGTTGAAGGCTTTATCGATTTTGATGTAATAATCAAGTTCTTACGAACGTAGAGGTATTCCTCAAAATGGATATTGGAGATGGCCATAAATATGAAGAACAGCGTATCAGGGTGTTGCATAATAATGTTTCTGATTCGCTGACTGGCATCGGATTCATGGATGAAGCAATCTTCATTAATAAAAACCACACCCGGTTGTAGTTGCTGGCATTTAATTTGTAACTGTTCTATGTCATTCACCGAGGTTATATTTTTCTTTTTAACCCCTTTTACTGCCATATAGTCAGTTAAACCCAGCCGTGTATAGTTACATGAATCCATAATAATCGTTGGCATAATAGCGACCCTCACCAATTTGTTATCCGTTTAAATCAACGATGAATTACGCGCGTTCGGTACGAGTGCAAGAGTTCTGTATTCACGATCTTGTTATGTTTACCCAGCATTAGCAAAGCTTTGCCATTGATGGCGAGGGTACTGATTCGTCCTTGCTGGCAGGTAATTTGAGTTTTGGCGCGGCGATAACCTGCCTGTGTACCACAGTCAGCCTGCAAGCAAGATTTTTGCTTACTAATCTGACTTAAAACAGCATTTTAAGTAGTTTTCCGCCTGCTTTTACACACTATCGCGCAGAAAACAGAAAACTCGGATAGGACGATTCTTAAAAACATTCATTCTCCGAAAGTGTATGCCTGCGGAGAGCATTGACAATGCCGTAAAATGTATTTTAAAACAAGATAAACCGCGAAAAATAAAAATTCCATAAAAAACAGTTGGTTGAGTGTTTTTTAACCGTTAACTCTTTCGCAACAAATCATCGGTTTGAGGGGTTAAAATACGCTAACTGGGTTTTAATAAGAATAATTTTCATCGCACAGGCGCATTTATCAGAATTTCCTTAAGGAAATTCTGCAAATAATCGGGTGAAAAATACACCAATGTATTTTGATTGCTTAACAATGCTTTTGTGGGAAACGGGAAATAGGTAAGATTACTTACCGGGTAATTCACTGAGGAGCGTGGCCAGTAAATCGAACACTTCACTGAACAGATGTTCGCAGAAAGGGCCAAGCAGAGGCATCATCAGGATGATAAACACCATACCGATTGATAAGGTGACCGGGAAGCCGATGGCGAAAACGGACAGTTGTGGTGAAACGCGGTTTAACAAACCCAGGGCCAGGTTTAAGGTGAGGAGCAGAGTGATTAACGGTAACGCTAATCTCATACCATTAAGGAAAATCAGACTGGCCGCCTTGGTCAGAACCATAAAGGCATTGCCGTTAAGGGGTTCTCCGCCGATGGGTAAGGTATGAAAACTGTCTGCCACCATCGAGATTAACCATAAATGGCCGTTGAAAGACAGAAACAGTAGCATGGCCAGCATGTCCAGAAAGCGTGCCAGAACCGGCATGTTCAGACGGCTGCCAGGATCGAAGAAGGTCGCAAAGGACAGTCCCATCTGCAAACCAATCACTTCCCCCGCCGTTCGCACGGCAGCGAAGGCGAACTGCATCGTAAAACCGATGGCTACGCCAATCAGTATTTGCTGAATCAACAGCCAGAAGCCACCGACGGAGAACAGCGTGACCGTCGTCGGCGGTAATGAAGGCACCAGTACCCAGGTAATCATCACACCCAGGCCGATTTTAACTTTGCGGCTGATTGCTTTTTCATTGAGGATCGGGGCTGTCATGATCAGCGCCAGCACGCGGGCGAGGGGCCAGAATAGCTGACTGATCCAGAACAGAAGTTGACTACTGTCAAAAAGAATCATTATCCGATCGTATAAGGCAGGTTGCTGAACAGCGTACGCATATAATCGAGTACCAGATTGAGCATCCATGGGCCGGCAATCACGATGGTGGTCACCACGGCCAGGATCTTAGGGATAAAGGAAAGCGTTTGTTCGTTGATCTGTGTTGCAGCCTGCAGCAGGCTGATCAATAGCCCGCTGACCAGTGCAGCCAGCAGCAGCGGGGCGGCCAGAGCCAGCGCAATCTTCATGGCCTCGTGCCCCATTACCATTACCGATTCAGGTGTCATTATTGTGGCTCCGTGTCAGGAATAAAAACTCTGGGCCAGCGAACCGACCAGTAACTGCCAGCCATCCACTAACACAAATAGCATAAGCTTAAAGGGCAGTGATATGGTCGCGGGCGGCACCATCATCATCCCCAGCGCCATCAGCACGCTGGCCACCACCAGGTCGATAATCAGGAAAGGAATAAAAACGGTAAAGCCAATCTGGAAAGCGGTTTTCAGCTCGCTGGTCACATAGGCCGGCAGCAGAATACGCATCGGAACGGCTTCCGGTCCGGCAAGCGGTGGCGTATTGGCCAGGCGAGCAAACAGTGCCAGGTCGGCTTCACGCGTCTGTCGTAGCATAAATTCACGCAGCGGCTGGGCACCTTTTTCGATAGCATCCTGCATGCTGATCTTATCTTCACTGAAGGGCAGATAAGCGTCGGTATAAATTTTGTCGAACACCGGACTCATAATAAAGAAGGTCAGGAACAGTGACAGGCCGAGCAATACCTGGTTCGGCGGTGCTGAGGGTGTGCCCAGTGCGTTACGTAACAGGCCGAAAACGATAATGATGCGTGTAAAACTGGTCATCATCAGCAAAATGGCCGGCAGGAATGTCAGCGAGGTGATAAACACCAGCGTCTGTACCGGCAGTGACCAGCTCTGGCCACCGCCAGGCATCGGTTTACTGACCAGGCCAGGTAACTGAGCATAGACATCGGGAGCCAGCATCAGCAAACTTAGCAGCAGCAGTGGAAGGATGCGTTTCATTTTTTCTTTCCGGTGCTTTTCATTAATGACTGCAGCACCAGACGGAAATCGGGCTTAGGCTCAGTGGCGTCAGTCTCTTCCGGCGCGGGGCTGGCAGGCAGGGTATGCAGGTGAGTGATCTGCTGGGCAGTGACGCCCAGCACCAGACGCGCATTATCAACATCGACAATCACCACGCGTTCACGCTGTCCCAACGAGCAGCTTGCACTGATATTCAGCGTTTTGCTGCCGGCACGTCGCGAGGCAAAACCCAGCCGTTTGGCCAGCCAGGCGCAGGCGAGAATAAGAAGAATAATCGCTGCCAGTACGCTGCTCACCTGGGTGAGCATGGAGCCAGTAGAAATGGCCGGCGCGGGAGTGACCGGCTGATGCTGGGTGGTATTCATTTAGCGGCTCAGACGACGCATACGTTCAGTCGGGGTAATAATGTCGGTGATGCGTACGCCATATTTATCGGCGACGACCACGACTTCACCCTGAGCAATAAGGTATCCGTTAATCAGAATATCCAGCGGTTCACCCGCTAATCCGTCCAGCGCAACGACTGAACCCTGCGAAAGACGCAGCAGCTCTTTGATGGTCATTTTGGTGCGACCCAGCTCGACGGTCAGTTTGACCGGGATATCCATAATCATATCGATATCCTGCACAGACCCGGAGACATCACCCAAATCCAGCGATTTAAAAACGCCTTCAGTGGAGGTCGACTTCACCTGTTCATTCATTGCGTCAGCCCACAGGTCGTCCGCAGAGATGTCGTCATCGGACGGCTTATTCGTATCACTCATCGGGCTGTTCCTCATTCAGCGAATTCAAAATCGGGTTGATCAGGTGTTCCACGCGCAGGGCGTACTGCTTATTCAGCGTTCCGTACTGGCTGGTCAACACCGGCACGCCATCGACATGGGCGATGATGCGGTCAGGTTTTTCAATCGGTAATACGTCACCCGGCTTCAGCGCCAGCAGACGTGAAATTCTCATCGACACTTCGGCAAAATTGGCCACCAGTTCCAGCTCTGAGTGCTGAACCTGTTTGACCAGGGTGTCACGCCAGTTTTCATCTTCGCTACGTGAATTTTCCAGCGGGGGATTAACCAGCGTTTCACGCAGCGGTTCGATCATGCTGAAGGGGATGCAGATATTAAATTCACCCGTCAGGTTACCAATCTCAACCTGGAAAGGCGTAGTGACTACGATATCGTTAGGCGAGGTGGTGATATTGGTGAATTTCACCTGCATCTCAGAACGAACGTATTCCACGTCCAGCGGGTAGATAGGTTTCCAGGCATCGCTGTAGCCGTCCAGTGCCAGCTTCAGCATACGACGGATAACACGTTGCTCGGTGTGGGTGAATTCGCGTCCTTCCACTTTCGTCGGGAAACGACCATCCCCCCCAAACAGGTTATCTACGGCGATAAACACCAGACTCGGCGAGAATACCACCAGTGCCGTGCCACGCAGCGGCTTGAGGTGGATAAGGTTAAGGTTAGTTGGCACCGGCAAATTACGGGCGAACTCATGGTATGGCTGAATCTTAATCGCGCCGACCGAAATATCCGGGCTGCGGCGCAGCAGGTTAAACAGCGCCATACGATAAGAACGCGCAAAACGTTCGTTAATGATCTCCAGTGCCTGCAGACGCTCACGAACGACGCGGCGCTGCGTATTGGGATCATAGGGGCGAATGTCGCTTTCGCCGCCGCTACTGACCTTATCTTCTGTCGCACTATCGCTGTCGCCATTGAGTAGTGCGTCAATTTCTGCCTGAGAAAGAATGCTATCGCCCATAAATTTACATCACCGCAGTATGAAGGCCGTGAAAAGAACATCCGTCACGACCTGCTGTGGTTGTCCCTGCACCAGCGGAGGTGCCAGTACCTGTTTTATCTGTTTCATTAATTCCTGCTTACCTTGCTCATTCGCTAACGCCGAGGCACTTTGACGCGAAAGCAACAGCAGCAGACGACTACGGACTTCCGGCAGATAATCATTCATACGACGACGCGTTTCTTCGTCGGGCAAACGCAGGGTAAATCCTACGTAGAGCACACGATCCGGATCGTTGTCGGGATTGATCAAGTTAACCGTAAAAGTATCCAGAGCAAAAAATACCGGCACAGGTGGTGGCTCCGGCTTGGCTGCCGCAGCGGCATCGGCCGGAGTTTTCATCATGCGCCAGACTGTATAGCCCGCCACGCTGCAAGCGACCAGAGTCACAATAAGTAACACCGGTATCAGGAGCTTACGTTTGCCGCTTTTGGCTTTAGCGTTATCAGTCATATTAGCTGTAACTTCCTGTGATTATTTTCGGGGGCGGTGCCACGTAATCCACTGTCCCACGGCGTTATGAGCAAATTATCCCTTGTCTTGCGCCAAACAATAGGCAGAAAAGACGCGAGTTTTGCCATCAGCTTACGCGTTTGTTACCGTCAGGCGAAAATATCAACAGCATTGGAGCCGGCTGCGCGCGCCTGCAGGGCGGCAGGTACGGCAATTGGCGTCACATCACTGTCATTTTCATTAGCAAGACTAAACGGGCTTCCGTTGTTATTGCGCTGCTGTTCCTGCTGGCCGGTAAAGGACTGGCCCTGCTGGAAAGCATCGCTACTGACATTACTTTGACCCAGATTGATGCCGCTTTCAGCCAGCGAGGCGCGCAGTTGAGGCATTGCTGCCTCCAGTGCTGCCCTGACCTGGCTCTGATTCGACACCATACTCAGCTGGGCCTGGTCGTTATCCAGTTTCAAACTGATCTGGATACTGCCCAGGTCCTGCGGATGCAGATGCAATTCGGCGGTCTGTTGCCCGTTGCGACTGAACATCAGGATCTGTTGTCCCAGTGCCTGCTGCCATTCCGGACTGCCCAGCTGAGAATTCAGCATAGGAGTTGCCGGTGCACTCACGACCGAGGTTGAGGTCGGCGTAAGTAATGAAGACGCGGTACTGATCACATTATTGGTTATCGTCGCAGCAGGGGCAGAACTTGAATTTTCTTTATCGATATCTTTGCTGACATTGCTCATAACCTGCTGAAAAGCTGAGTCGATAGGGTTAGCCGCCGGATTTACTGACGTTTTGGCCGCGCCGACGCTATCGGAAGATTTTGCACTAACAGGAACCAAAAGTGCGCTATCACTATTTTTTGACTGCGCAGCAGTATCATCCCCTTCTTCACCTTTTCCCTTGCCTAACGCCGCGCTTAACGCGTTCAGGGCCGACTGCTTATCGCTTTTATTCAGCCCGGTGGACAGCAGGTCGCTACTTTTTGCTGCCGCAGTGGCAACAGGAACGGCTGGGTTATTCGGTAACATCGCGTAAAGTGCCTGCAACGCCTGAAGGTCGCTATCGCTGAGCACCACCGCAGGCGTCTCTTTCTCGTCTTTCAGCACGTCTTCTTTCGCGTCAACCTGGCCCTTCTGCGGATGCAACAGCGCGGTGAGCGCTTCGGGTTTATCCAGTGCAGCCAGCAGATCGCTGATCCCCGGTTTTTTAGCGGTTTTGCCATCCGCATCCGCGGTTTCACCGATATTTTCTTTCACCACACCGCCGCTGCCCTGTTGGGCCAGCGATAAAAGATGGTTACCCAGCAGGGTGATAAACCCCTGTTGTGAGGTCTCGCCGCCAGTAAGTGCGTCGCCACCGGCATTGCTCAGGTCGCTTTCGCGGGCCTCGCCGGTGGGGGTGGTTTTGGCGCTGGCATTCGTCGCCGTGGCTGCCGTTGGTAAGGTAATCATTCGCCTTTCCTCTGTGATGCCCGTTGGGCAAATTCATCATTCCGCTTCTGATCGAGACGGTTTTCTTGTAAGAGAGCGGTCGCAAGGGCACGGGACTGTAGTGTCTCGTAGGCATGCAACCGCTGCTGTTTGTCGCGCCACAGGCGCAGCGCGTTCTCCACCCGGGTATTCCAGTGCAGCAGCTGCTGGCGATGTTGCTCTATCGCGTTTTCCAGCGTCTGAATAAACTGGTGATAGTTGTACCAGCGGGTGCTGGCAATCCCTTCGCTCATGGTGGTGTTGAGATTTTTACGGTACTCATCCTGATAATTAAGCAGCATGGTCAGCTGCTCATCGGCCTGTTTTTGTGCGCGACGTACGTCACCTAACTGAATGGCGGCTTTTTCCACGTCTTTATGCGCAAGGTCGCGCAGCGTGTCGATAGCAGAAACGGTCTTTGTCATAAAGCCTCCAGTCAGGCGGCGTCACGCAGCAGGGCGTGATGCGTTGTCAGATGAAACTTAACCAAAAATGGCCTGCAGATGCAGACTGGCATCGTCGAAGGTACTGCGCTCAAACATGCCCTGCTGCAGAAACGCTTCCAGCTCGGGATACAGCTTGATCGCTTTGTCCAGCGTCGGGTCGGTACCGGCGGCATAGGCCCCCACGCTGACCAGATCGCGGTTCCGCTGGTAGCTGGACAGCAGCTGTTTAAACTGGCGAACCCGCGCGTAGTGGGTGTCATCGATCAGATTCGCCATTACACGGCTGATCGAGGCTTCAATATCAATAGCCGGATAGTGACCGGATTCCGCCAGGCGGCGTGACAGAACGATATGACCATCAAGGATGGCGCGGGCGGAGTCAGCAATCGGATCCTGCTGGTCATCCCCTTCGGTCAGTACGGTATAGAAAGCGGTAATCGAGCCGCCGCCGTCGATACCGTTCCCGGCGCGCTCCACCAGTGCCGGCAGTTTGGCAAATACGGACGGTGGATAGCCTTTGGTGGCCGGAGGTTCACCGATGGCCAGCGCAATTTCACGCTGGGCCATGGCATAGCGGGTCAGTGAGTCCATGATCAGCAGGACATGCTGACCGCGATCGCGAAAATCTTCGGCAATACGCGTGGCGTAAGATGCCCCCTGCATACGTAATAAAGGAGAGACATCGGCCGGCGCGGCAATCACCACCGAACGGGCACGGCCCTCTGTACCGAGAATATTCTCAATAAAGTCTTTCACTTCACGGCCACGTTCACCGATCAGGCCAACAACAATCACATCGGCTTTGGTGTAGCGGGCCATCATGCCCAGCAGCACGCTTTTCCCGACGCCAGAGCCCGCAAACAGGCCCATGCGCTGGCCGCGTCCGACGGTCAGCAGGGCATTGATTGCCCGTACGCCGGTATCGAGAACGTCCGTAATCGGGGTACGCTGTAACGGGTTAAACGGGGGCGTATTCAGCGGCGCACGATAGCCGGTTTCCGGCGCAGGCAGGCCGTCCAGCGGGCGTCCGCTTCCGTCCAGCACGCGTCCAAGCAGCTCCGGTCCCAGCATCATCTGCTTACCGCTGTTCTGCTTATCGCCTGCAATACGTGCATAGACGCGGGCACCGGGCAGGATCCCTTCGACCTCTTCCAGCGGCATCAGCAGCAGTTTCTGGCCGTTAAAACCGACCACTTCACTTTCGACTTCACTGACGCCCTGGCTGTCGTGACGTTCAATGACGCAGGTGGCACCCAGCGGCAGCTGTAAGCCCGTGGCTTCCAGTACCAGGCCGGTGGCGCGGATCAGGCGACCATAACGACGGACGTCCGGCACCTGAGCCAGACGCTTTTCGAAATTGTCGAGTACGCCAAGCCAGCGCGACAGGCGAGTGGTCATTACAATTCTCCCGGTGCGGCCAGCCGGCACAGTTCGTGCCAGCGAGTCGCAATACTGGCATCCAGATCGCCATCCTCGGCGCTGACCTTGCAGCCGCCGGGGTGGATGGTGCTGTCACCCAGCAGACGCCAGCCGTGCAGACTGAGCGTGGCGCCCAGCGTGGTTTCCACGCGCGGCAGATCGTCCGGATGGACGCGCAGCGTCGGTTTGCCGCTGAACATGGGTTCCTGCTGCAGCATGCCCTGAATCTGACGGTGCAGGGCGGTGCCATCAACGTGTGGGGCCTGACCGATGACCTGGCGCGCCGCCTCCAGTGCCAGCTGCATCAGGCGGGAAGCGATAACACTGTCCAGCGCTTCCAGCGTGTGATGAAACTCTGAAACCAGTTGCTGCATCCGCGCCTGTAAAGGCGCCTGCTGCTGCTGGGCATCAGCCAGTCCCTGCTGGAATCCGGCGTCATAGCCGGCTTTCTGGCCTTCAGCAAAACCGCGCTGCTGGCCTTCCGCATAGCCCAGACCCTGGGCTTCGTTGCGTACCTGGGCCTGAAGCTGTTCTAACTGAAACTGCTGCTCATCGACCGGATCTTCTGTGACGTCGGGTAACACCAGCTCTTCGATCAGCGGCCGGTCCAGGCTTGCCAGATCGTTGGGCTGCCAGCGCTGCCAGGGCAGGGAAGCGTTATCAGACATAAGTTTCCTCGCTGCCACCAATCACCATCTCGCCACTTTCGGCCAGACGACGGACAATCAACAGAATCGCTTTCTGTTCGTTTTCGACCGCAGACATACGCATCGGGCCACGGTTGGCGAGGTCGTCGCGCAGAATATCGGCTGCACGCTGCGACATGTTGCGCAGGAACTTCTCGCGCAGTGGCTGTTCGGAGCCTTTCAGCGCCACCAGCAGCGATTCGGATTCCACTTCCTGCAACAGGCGCTGGATGCTGCGATCGTCCACTTCGACGAGGTTTTCGAACAGGAACATTTCGTCGATGATTTTTTGTGCCAGCTCGCCGTCGAACTCGCGAACCGCTTCGATAACCGCTTCTTCCTGCTGTGTTTTCATCAGGTTGATAATCTCGGCCGCGGTACGTACACCGCCCATCTTCGCACGCTTGAGATTCTGACCATCCAGCAGGCCGTTGAGCACTTCGGTCAGTTCTGCAAGCGCCGCTGGCTGTACGCCGCCGAAGGTGGCAATACGCAGCATCACGTCGTGACGCAGACGCTCGTCGAACTGGGCCAGAATATCGGCCGCCTGGCCACGTTTCAGGTGAACCAGGATGGTGGCGATGATCTGCGGATGTTCGTCGCGGATCAGGTCGGCAGCCGCCTGAGGTTCCATAAAGTTGAGCGTGTCCATCCCGGAGGTGGTTTCGCGCGTTTCGAGAATATCTTCCAGCAGGGTGGAGGCTTTCTCCTCGCCCAGCGCCTTGATCAGTACAGAGCGCAGGTAGTCATTGGAGTTGAGGCTCAGGGCCGCATACTGCTCCGCATCAATTTCAAATTCGCGCAGCACGTCGGTCAGCTGCTTATGAGACACCTGACGCATGTTGGAGATGGCAGAGCTGAGATGCTGCACCTCGCGGGAGTCGAGGTGTTTGAACACCTCGGCCGCGCGATCTTCGCCAATCGTCATCATCAGAATGGCGCTTTTTTCAGTACCGGTGAGACTCATAGTTCGTCCTTCATCCACTGGCGAATAACCAGAGCAACAACGCGTGGGTCATTTTCTGACATCTCACGAATACGCTGGCTCATGACCTCAGCACTCATGCGGTGCTGAGATTTACGTTCCTGATCAAGTTCATCTTTCGACAGCTTGACGGAGATACCGGACTCTTCATCTTCAGCGCGGCGTGCCGCAGCCACAGATGCTGCTTCAAGCGCTGCTTTCTCCTGCTCAGCCCGGCGACGCAGCTGTGGGCGTACCAGTTTGCGGTACAGGATGAAGGCGACAATCAGCACCAGTAACCAGCGGCCCGCTTCAAACATCTGCTCGATAAATGCCGGCTGTTTCCAGAATGGCAGGTCATCGCCCAGGTCTTCGTTGGCGGTAAACGGCGAGTTGACGACGTTCAGGCTGTCTCCACGCTGTTCCGAGAAGCCCATCGCTTCACGGGTGAGGTCTTCAATCTGTTTAATCTGTGCTTCATTCAGTGCCACCGGCTTACCGGCGGCATCTGTACGGTAGTTGACGACCACCGCTACCGACAGACGTTGTACTTCACCGACATTCATCTTGGTGTGCAGGATGGTGCGGTTGACTTCATAGTTCGTCGTGTTATCGCTACGGGTATTGGACGGGACGGTTTTCTGTGCCGTTGACGTCGCTGCATTCGCCGCTGCGTTGTTCGCCGTATTGGCGCCTGCGCCATTCGCATTATTGGCGTTCGCATTGTTTGCATTGTTATTTGGCGTAGTAACCGGGCCTGCGTTGGCCGGTGCCGGCTGGTTTGACAGGGCACCCGGAACGCCGCCAGGGTACTGACCACCCAGTTGTTCGCTGTCGCTGGTCTGGCGTGAGCGAATGGCCTGCTGGTCAGGGTTGCTGTTGGGTTTGTACTGCTCGTCCGTCTGCTCACGCTTATTGAAGTCGATTTGCGCGGTGACCTGCGCATGAACATTACCGTTACCGACAATCGGGCCGAGGATGGTTTCAATACGCTGCTGATAACGTGTTTCTACGTCACTGGCATATTTCAACTGGGTGTCATTGAGGTCACGCCCGGTTGGATCGTTCTGAGTCAGCAGGCGACCGGCCTGGTCAACGACGGTCACATTACCCGGGGGCATCCCCGCGACGCTGCTGGACACCATATGTACAACCGCGTTGATCTGGCCTTCATCAAGCGCCCGACCCGGCTGCAGGGCCAGGGTTACGGAGGCAGAAGGTGATTTCTGTTCGCGCACGAACAGCGTGGGTTTCGGCATGGCCAGGTGGACGCGGGCACTTTTCACCGGGCCGAGCGTTTCGATAGTGCGTGACAGTTCACCTTCCAGCGCCCGCTGGTAGTTAATCTGTTCGCTAAACTGGCTGATACCAAACTTCTCTTTATCCAGCAGCTCAAAGCCCACAGCGCCACCTTTCGGTAAACCCTGTGAAGCGAGGCGCAGGCGCAGTTCGTGTACCTGTGCGGCAGGAACCAATAGCGCGCCACCCTGATCGTCGAACTTATAAGGTACGTTCATCTGGGTCAGCTGCGTGACGATAGTGCCGCCATCCTCATTGCTGAGGTTGCTAAAAAGAACGCGATAATCTGGCTGCTTAGCCCACAGCACCATCGCAATGATGATGGCAACAACCGCGGCCGCCGCGACAATAATCGGGATGCGGGGGTTTGCGCGTAGGCGAGCGAACAGGTCATTCAGACCTTTCTTCTCTGGATTATCCTGCGTGACAGTTGCATTCATGACTCGTTCCTGCCTGACAGTTGACCGGACTGCTGCGTGTAGTGTCGTAACAAAACTGACTCCCTGATGCGCTGGCTTAAAAAAATTCCACCTCAATGGAGTGCCATTATTTTCTGAAACGAGAAAATCGATGGCTGGATAAGGTGTGATTTATGCGGCTATTTAGCGGCTTTGTCTTATTGACATTGTGTTAAGTTTGTCAGCAATCGTAATCACTACATCGTTCGTTCGGGGGAATTCATGGCTATTCAGGGTATTGAAGGTGTAATGCAGGCACTGCAGACCACGGCAATGCAGGCGGCGGGTGGCAAAGGCGCGGACAGTGCGTCAACGGCAGATTTTGGTGCAGAGCTGAAAGCCGCGCTGAACAAGATCAGCGAAGTCCAGACGGAATCACGTGCCCAGGCACAGGATTTCCAGATGGGTAAAGAGGGGGTTTCGCTGAATGACGTCATGGTCGATATGCAGAAGTCCAGTGTCTCTATGCAAATGGGGATTCAGGTGCGTAACAAGCTGGTCAGTGCGTACAGCGACATCATGAACATGCAGGTGTAGAAATCATAACCTACTAAAATTAACAGGTAGGTTGCTATCCCGTGTGACTCTGGGGCATCAGTGGGGCAAACTCGTAAGCTGTCGGGTTCATCAGGCTTAATCGCGCATCATCGTTTTCAGCCTCCACGCCCCATAACCCGGGGAAACTGCCTGACGTCAGCATGGCGTAACGGGCTATTCTGACAGAATGACTTTTTCTCATTCCTGTCAGGGCGATCTGATATCGAAGAACAGCACGCAGCCTCAAGCCGCCAACCCTTTCACCATCCGTGCCCGTCCTGGTCGGAGTGCCGTTTTTTGCCAGATTAAGGCTAACGCCAATTTCCCTCATCATGCTGTGCACATTTATCTCCCCCGGTCACAAATCCTGCAAAATGCCCCTGTATTTTTCCCTGCCACTGCCGATAACTTTCAACAGCGTTCCTGAGCGCGTGCTGTCCCGCGCCGGCTGATAACAATGAATCATCACCTTGAGGTAGACATGGATAACTTTCAAAAAGAGATAGACGAGAGAGCGAATCTCGCATTATCGAACAAGTTCGAACTTTTGTTATTCCGTCTGGGGTCTGCTCATCAGGAAGATAAGCCCGAGTTATTCGGCATTAACGTATTCAAGCTGCGTGAAATTGTGCCGATGACCACCATTACCCGCGCAGCAGGTATGAAGTCACCCCTGCTTGGTATGGCCAATATCCGCGGCCAGCTGATCCCGGTCATCGACCTGCCAGCAGTGGCAGGTTGTACGCCGACTACCGGGCTGAATCTGCTGCTGGTCACTGAGTATGCCCGCAGCACGCAGGCGTTTGCTGTGGAGTCTGTGGACGATATTGTTCGTCTGGACTGGAGCCAGGTCCATGCGGCGGAGTCCGGCGTCAGCACGCGCAACATTACCAGTATCGCCTGCCTTGATAACGACAACAACATGGCGATGGTGCTGGACGTTGAGCAGATCCTGCATGATGTCATTCCTTCTGTTCGCGAAGTGAAAGAAGATGACATCAAGGTGAAAACCTTCAAGCTGAAGCCGGGGGCGATTGCCATTGTAGCGGAAGACTCGAAGGTGGCTCGACAGATGCTGGAGCAGGGGTTGAAAGCCATGGGCATCCCGGCAGAGATGCACACTACGGGCCTGGAAGCGTGGGAAAAAATTAAAAAACTCTATCGTGAAGCGCAGGAGGAGGGCATCTCCATCCATGACAAAATTGCGCTGGTGTTAACCGACCTTGAAATGCCGGAGATGGATGGCTTTACGCTGACCCGTAATATCAAAAGCGATCACAACCTGAAAGGGTTGCCGGTGGTCATCCATTCTTCTCTTTCAGGAAGTGCTAACGAAGACCACGTGCGCAAGGTCGGCGCGAACGGTTATGTGGCAAAATTTGAGATTAGTCAGCTTTCAGCGGTGATCCATCAGGTGCTGGAAGACGCGGTGTACTGATTATTTTTAGCAGGGCGGGGAGGCCAGCAGCAGGCTCCCCTCCCTGCTCTGAAAGCGTACCCCCCTCTATCCGGGGGGACATGTCTGTAACCCGGTTGAAAAATCCTGCAGTGACAGCAGGCATCGCTTCAGGGAAATTATCGCACTCCCGGACGGCCGTTTCTTCATCAGCGCATAGCGATTACCCCAATCTTCCGCATCTGCCGTATCACCAGACTGAACCTCTCACCTGCTTTCTACGCTTCCTTGATGATCTTCATTGCCGCCCGGCAAAATGAGCAGGCCGTCCGGTTATGCGTAGCGGGTAGGTCGCAGTGAGGGCAGCGGTTTCCCTCTGCACATGTCCTGCGCATTTTCTGGCTTAACGTCACCCCGGGTTGTTCACTCAGCAGTGCCCCGATTTTCCGCAGCAGCTTTTTTTCACGCTGTCGGGCGGCAACGACTTCCGCTCGTCGTGCTTTATAACGGCTGCGACAGGTCCCGAAGGGGGCCGCCGTTTTCCAGAATATTGTTGCCATAAAAACCTCCGTGACAGGAAGCAGCGATCTGATCCCCGGTGGGTGATGGGGAGCGTCCCCTAAGCACTGCTGATGTTTTATGTCTTTAAAAACGATAGCCAGGGTTATTATCAATATCAATGGTTATGAGTTAAATAACCTGTGCTATCGTTGCATTGTATTGAAAACGTTGATTTTAAATATTTTATTGTCATTAATTGTCAGTTTAATGGCGAAGATGTCAAAAGCTTTACTAATCTATTCAGTTATATCGATAGACGAACACTGTCAGGGTCATGATGTGAGGGCGTTGATGGTTTACCGCGAGGAAAAACTGATGGTATCTGTGTTGTTCAGGGTGTCTGGCGGTCACTACGAGGAGACGATCCTGCCGGAGCAGGATGTCAGTGATTACCGCCGTAAATCGCGGATCAGGAAGATAGCGACGCCAATAAGCAGGACGTCACCGGACAGTTCTACAGCGGGCAGTCGGGGGTCGTCGACGGTTAAAAAACCGTTGGAAGGGCCTTCAAGATAACGGTAAACGGAGAGGCGGCCATTCACCAGAGCAATGACTAAATCTCCAGATTCAACTGGTACATCGCAGTCGATAATCACGATGCTGCCAGCGGTGGCTTCTGCGCAACCGCTGTTGCGGTCAAGGACATAGGCTCGCCAGCTTTTTTTCGCCTTAACGCCGTTAGGGACGCTAACCTGTTCACTGGTTTTTCCGCCCGCATCCCAGAGGGGCACTGTAGTGCCACTTTTCACTTTATCTGCGGGGCCTGAAACCGCCGTCCCACGCATCTCGCCCGTGCCGTTAGCCAGCCATTCCACGTTGATATCCAGCGCCCTGGCAATATCCACCAGCTTGCGGGACCCCTCAGCCTCACCTTTCGTCAAGCGCCATATTGTAGGCTGTGACACGCCCGATGCTTTGGCCAGAGCACCTTGTGTAATTCCCATCATGGTCATCGCCATGTTTAGCCGCCAGGCAAGTGTATTCGGTTTCATATACCAGAATTTATAGCGACGCGTATTTTTCGTCAAACACGCTTTGCTATTATTTTGTGTAATAACATTTGCTATTAATTATGTTTAATCTATACCTATTAGTATTGATTCGATTTCTCATCCTGCCGAAAACCGTGAGGTCGTCTGGTGTGAAAGGGGGCAGGGTGTGTTGCGAATGGCCCTGAACTCCCCTTCATTTGACGCAGGATTAGGGCCATTTTAAATGCGATATTTAACGATAGTGTGGCAGTGGAAGGCCCTGCCTGCCTTGTCCTGGCGAAATTATTTCACCGCTCTTTATCAATCAGGCCGTCCAGCCTAATCGCTGGCTCACTTTTCAGGGGGGGATGTACGCCCTCCAGACGAACGTCAGGTGACGCTATTCACTCGCTGCCAGCTTTCATCAGGCAGTCAGTGTCGTGGTGTTAACTGATGAAACAGGCTGGCAACGCGTCAGTGCGGATCCTGATCAATACAGAGGAGCAGATAATGCGAGATATCAAAATGCTACTGGAGCGCTGGGGAGGGTGGGCGGCGGCAGGTCAGCATGGGCTGGGTTACGCATCGGTTGCTGCCGGTTTCAGGGGGCTGGTCCATGCCCGTGGTGTGAAACGTCCCGTCTGTAGCGATAACGACGGTATGATCCTCGACGGCTGTATCAGCAGGCTGATGAAGGTGAATAAAGAACAGCACGATATTCTGGTCGCCCATTACCTCTATCAAATTTCCCTGCGATCGATTGCCCGCCGCCGCCGCTGCGCGGATGGCACCGTGCGTAAACAAATTCAGACGGCTGAAGGATTTGTCTGTGGCGTATTAAGCGCGCTGGAGTGCCGGCTTGAGTGTGAAATAACAGACTGAAGGTGAGTGAATAAGCACAGTTTGAAGGCAAGCGAAAAAATAATATCCCTCTATGTATTGCGTACGCATTTTCTGATCCACACTGTTAATATTCCAATTTTTAATTCCTCTTATTTATTTTCTTTTTACTGAAAATGTCTTTAATAACGGCTGTTATTCAGTCGGGTGCGTCAGCACGCTTTTTTAATTCTCTGTCAGCGAGGTGAGCCGTGAGTAAAATTATTCAGATTCTGCTGTTTGAAGAAGGCTATAAAGAGCGCCCTTACCGCGATACGGAAGGTTTTCCAACGGTGGGCTGCGGAATAAAGATCGGGCCTGCCGGTGCCGCACTCAATAATTATCTCTTCGCTGTACCACGAAAGGTCGGAGAGGTCTGGATGCAGGCCCTGCTGGATCGCCAGAATGACGAGATGCTCAGGCAACCCGCGATTCAGGCTGCGCTGCGGCAGTGCAGCCCGCCGCGTGCTGATGTGCTGTACAGCATGGCCTATCAATTGGGTACCCAGGGCCTGTCTGCTTTTAAACAGACCCTGCAAAGGGTGGCCGACGGAGATTTTGCCGGTGCGGCCGAATCGATGCTCGACAGTCTGTGGGCACGACAAACGCCCGGGCGGGCACGGCGTCATGCTGAAGTGATGCGCAGTGGAACCTATAAAAGCTATCAGGAGGTCCTGTGAAATTTACCCTTTTTGTCGTGCTGGTGGCGGCGGTGTCACTGGTTATCGGCCTGTTAGCGCGGTCTGGGCGTGTGGCGCTGGTGGATCATGCGCGACTGCTGGTGAAAACCTGGTCAGTCTGGCTGGCGTCAGGAGGATCGGCACTCACCGCGTGGGTTCAGTCGTTTCCTGATGCCGCACTGAATGCCTGGGTGGCGCTGCCGGAGGACGTGAAATCCTGTCTGCCGCACAACTTTCTCGGGATGATCGGTGCCTTTATGGTCGCGATGGCGGTCATGGCGCAGTTTATTCGCCAGAAAAAACTTAACGATCAGCGTGATGAGTTAAACGGAGGCAAGCTATGAGCACATTTCTTTTTTTACTGAACGGCGGCTGGCAGGCCCTGCTGGCGGTGGGGGGACTATTGGTAGCGTTGGGTGCCGCCTGGTTCGGCGGTAAACAGGTGGGAAAAGCCCGTCAACAGGCGCAGGTCGCGGCGGCAGAAAACAAAGTCACGCAAATGGCTGCCGTGGCAAAAAAACAGGCGGATAACAGTGAGGAGGCAAAAAATGTGCAAACGGCTAACGCTGTCCTTAATGATGCTGACGCTCGTCGTAAGTTGCAGCAGTCACGATTCAACGTCGACGGGCGGCAGTGAATTAATGACGGATTCGTCCTGTACTCTTTTTTCTCCCCTCTACACACACGGGCAGGATGCACAGTTAATGGATATTCGCACCGTCAGGCAGATTAATATTCATAACGATCTTTGGTCATCGCTGTGTGAGGGTAATAAAAAATAAACCCTATGAATAAATTAAATTAAGGAGGTGTCAGGCCGTTCGTTGTGTCATGTCTCTTTCCCTCAATTCCCTTTATTAATCCTGAATAAGGCGGCTGACGTCTGCACGCTGCCCGGAGGTTATTATGATTGAAGTTAACTCTTTTGCTGAATTACGAACCACCGCGCCGGTTAAAGCGGGAGATTTTGCCCTGCTGAAGCGTTATTACGATAAAGACTCCACGTTTCGCGGTGGCGGCACATTCGTCGGTTTTATCACCACCGCATTGCCGGTCGATGACGGCGGCACGTATGCGGTAGGGGCGGGTTTCTTCTGGAAACGGGTGGTGAACAGTCTTGACGAGCTGAATATCTATCACTTCGGTGGTAAGGGCGATGGTGTCACCGATGACAGCGGAGCCTTTAAACTGATGCTGAACTGGGCACAGACGGTAAACACCAGCAGCCGCAATCTGGGGGTGCGCTTCCCCGGTGGTAAGTTCCTTATCAATCCGATTGACCTCTCCGCCAGTGAGATCCCCTGCTTCTATCTCTACGGGGATGACAATCCTCAGGGAGGGATGCCGCGAACGACTATTGTATCGAATAAATCATCCTCGCCGGTGTTCAGGGTCAACGCCCGGCGGACGACCATCAAGGGTATTAGCTGGAATGGCCAGGCATCGGCGGATATCACGGCGAATAAAGGGGCGATCACCGCCGAGATGTGCACGAACCAGCAGCCTTTTTTTGAAAATATCATGGTCGCGGGGCAGACCGTGTTGATCACCTGCTTCCGCGTGCAGAATAACGGGGGGACGGCGATCAAATTGCTGGATACGCTGGACAGCAAGTTCGATCAAATCTATTCCATTAATACCTATGCACGGGTGTTTGATATCGGCTGGTCCGATACGGTGAAGGGGGTCTGGGACCACTCCACCGCCATTGAGCTATCGAACGCTAACTTCCAGAGCGGTTACGGTGACGCCACGCTGATGATGCCGCGGGTCACCCAGGGGCTAATCAGTAATGTCTGGATTGAACATACCCGCAACCCCGGGGATCTCAGCAACGGGCAGTGGCTGGTGGAGGCATTAAGTCTGGAAAACTGTGTTAACCCGCTGAACATGGATAACGCCCGGATGCAGATCCGCCAGCTTAACCTGCAGGCAGGCGCGACGGTTAGCCTTAATACGGCCCCGGGGCGCTGGCTTTCTGGCTATGAAACCGGCTGGCGTCGGGATGAGAGCTTCGGCACGCAGATGTCTGGTACCCTGCGCGTCGGCTGGCACAGCGGGTATAAAATTAACAACACCTCCACCAGCGACAAATGGTACAAACTTGGCAAGGTGTTTATGCCTCGTGACAACCAGCAATGGGTCATTGAAATGGTGAGTAAAGTGTCTAACGATGCCGTCACCGGCACGGCGGGCAACCCGGTCAGCGCGGTCTCATCCGGTACCAGCTATCTGGGGATCTCACGCTGCGCGACGGCAATTTATGGTGATATCCGCCATCATGGCTCACCGGCGGTGCTGGATATTAAATTCAATCGCATAGGCACCACGACCTCGGAGATCTGGGTAAAACTGAAGGCCGCCAGCGGCGACACGATGTTTAACCTCAAGTCTACCGGTCCTACGCGTTTTGAGTCCGGGGAGTGCTCCCTGTTCACACCGGATCTGAACGAAGTCACCGACCTCACGACGATAGGGACGGTGTCGCCTGCGGCAAGGATGAGCCTGCACAACGGGCTGGCGGGGGTGGGGGCCAATGAGAAAGGGGTGCTGACGGTGGCGACCACTGACGCAGTTCCCCCCATAACGACGACCGCTGTCGGCTATATCACCGTTAACGTTAACGGCACGGACAGAAAAATTGCTTACTATTAATCAATCACTTAAGGCCGGGGAAACCCGGCTTTTTTTTTGTCGTTTCCACCGCGAGGGAAAAGGATTGTGAACTTTCACCGCGTCGCCCGGTCACAAAAGGGGTAGGCTTCTTTTAATGACGAAAGGAAATATCCATGAGTGATAACGAAAGCAAATCGCAGACTGAACACTTACGTGACGTGACTTCGCAGCTAAAAGAAATGCGCCATTACGCTCAGAGTAATACTGAAACGCTGTCCGCACAGTGGCTGGCGTTCGATCAGGGGGAGTACAAAGACGCGGGCTTTGCAGAGAAAATTAATCAGTTACTGACTCAGCAAGGTGGCCTGCTGGATGAGCTTGATACCGCCATCCAGGATTTTGAAATCGAAGCTAACCGCATCGAAAACGAAGCCTGACGCTTCAGGGCCGGCCTCTCCGGTCGGCCCCGGCCTGAACAGGCCATGCCTTATTTTCCTACAGTACAAACTCCGGGCGAACCTGATTTCGCCCGCTGCTTTTGGCGATGTACAACTGCTCATCGGCGCGGGTAATTGACTCATCCAGGCTGTTGACGTTGTTGATATTCAGCGCACTGATGCCAATGCTCACCGTGACGCTGAGGTTGTTACCGTTCAGCATAATGATATTTTCTTCGATGCTGTGACGCAGGCGATTCGCTAACAAAAAGGCGCGCGGCTGAGAAATTCCCTCTATTAAAACCAGAAATTCTTCTCCCCCCATCCGGCACAACATCGCTGACGGCGGCAGACGCTGACGAATGCATTCCACCGTTTTTTCCAGAACATAGTCGCCGCTGGCGTGACCGTAGGTATCATTGATGCTCTTAAACCGATCGATATCAATGACGAAAACGGCACCGAAAAAGCCCTGAGGCCGGTGGCGCGGAGTCACCAGCGTCTCCAGTCTGGATGACAGCCCGCTGCGCGTCAGCGCGCCGGTGAGAAAATCATAGTCGGCACGTTTGGTAATGCGCGCCACCAGTTTTCTGTTAGACGCGGTGCTCAGTGCCACAATCAGCGGGCTGATGAGCATCGCGGCCACGCCCAGTCGGGCAGATGACAGGCTGTCGATGCGGAACAGATCGTCCTTGCCCTGAATGTTCAGCACGTTGCCCGCCACGAGGATAATCTCGCTGATGCCGGTCACCAGCGTCAGGAAACAGGTGATAAACAGGGGATAGCTGATAGCGCACCACAGCAGGGCCGGTAAAGGGAAGAGCAGGCTGCCACCGCCGCCTACCCAGATGCCCGTGACAGTGGTGAGCACCAGCGCAATGACCGGCAGCACCGTGCTGTCGCGCAGGGCAGACGCCAGCTGTGCCAGCTCATCGCGACGGGGCAGGCTGATCACCAGCGGCAACAGCAGAATAGAGGTGGACATCTGTTCTGAGAACCAGGAGAACCAGGCGTTAAACAGCTCATCTTCAAAGTAGCGTTCACTGACCATGGCGCCTGCCAGCGCACACACTGCCGCTCCCAGCAGTGAGGCCGGAAAAACATGCAGCAACGCCTGCAGGCGGCGGGGGTGTCCGCGCGAAAAATGATCACTCAGCAACGCCCAGCGGGCGGTAGCAATAAACAGGATATTGGCGGCATCGAGGCCCATGGCAACAAACACGGGCGTATCATAGAGCACATCGGCGCTCCACATTCCCAGAAAGAGCACGACCAGCGTGCTGGGTTTGTCCAGCGAAGGAAAACGAATCAGCAGGCCAAGAAGGATGGCGTTACTGGGCCAGAACAGTGACAGTGAGGCAAAATGGCGCGATGCCAGCCCGATGGTTGACAGCAGCATGGCAAGGGCGAATAAGATGATGACCCGGTTAACATTATATTTATAGTTTGGCATCTTTAAGCTCAGGACGATGAAAACGGGTCACTCACGAGACAGTCAGGTTGACAGGCTGATTTTGGTTGATAACAGATCGATATCAGGGGGTTGGTGCAAAATGACGCACACAACATACGTGACAACCCGGGTGAAAGCAATTTATTCGGATTATTCCTAGGCGCAAGGATAAGCCGTGTGAATCGGGTGAACATTGGCTTTCACGGGTGTCGCAAATTCAGTTAAGGAAAACTAATCTTTTTCACCTGCATGACCGTTATATGTTGCCACGTATAGCGTAAAAGTGAGCCGTTATCGAATAGAAAATCACACTTCTGATGGGTTTGGGAAAAATCCTGGTCTTGCTAACTCACTGACCGTAATCATAAAACCCCCTGTTTTACGGCGTAAAAGTCTGCCAGACGTAACGCAGCGCCGGTGCACCATCGCGTTTAGCCGGGCTAATGAAGGCTCAGGAAACCCGCTTCTGCGCAGGCGATAAGGACGGGGGCCGGGGGATAAACCGTGCGAAGTGTTTCAGCCATTGACAAAACAATGTGCAGACTCAGTAGCTTAGTGGTTCCATAACGCGGAGCTAACCTTTATTATCCTTCCCAATTGTTTTCTGCCCTTAGAAAGACGGATGTCATGTATCAGCCTGTCGCCTTATTTATAGGCCTGCGCTATATGCGCGGGCGTGGTTCAGACCGCTTTGGCCGGTTTGTTTCCTGGCTTTCCGCTGTCGGTATTACGCTGGGCGTTATGGCGCTGGTTACCGTACTGTCGGTGATGAACGGCCTTGAGCACGAACTGGAAAAAAACACCCTGGGTCTTATGCCCCAGGCGTTAATTACCGGCGAAACCGGGTCGATCAACCCGCAGAAACTGCCCGCCAGCAGCCTGCAGCTCTCCGGTATCAGCCGTATCACGCCGCTGACCACCGGAGAGGTGGTCATGCAGAGTGCGCGTAGCGTGGGTGTGGGCGTCATGCTGGGGATTAACCCAGATGAAGCCGACCCGTTAACCCCTTTCCTGGTCAGCGTGCGCCAGCAGCAGCTGCAGTCGGGTCAGTATAATGTCATCGTCGGCGAACAGCTGGCTGGCCAGTTGGGCCTCAAACGCGGCGATCAGGTGCGTCTGATGGTGCCTTCTGCCAGCCAGTTCACACCGATGGGACGTATTCCCAGCCAGCGCCTTTTTACCGTAATCGGTACGTTCGCTTCTAACAGCGATGTGGATGGCTATCAGATTCTGGTCAATCAGCAGGATGCCTCGCGCCTGATGCGTTACCCGGCGGGCAACATTACCGGCTGGCGTCTGTGGCTGGATAAACCCCTTCAGGTGGACAGCGTCAGCCAGCAGACCCTGCCGCCAGGCACGGTGTGGAAAGACTGGCGCGAACGTAAAGGCGAGTTATTCCAGGCCGTTAAAATGGAAAAAAATATGATGGGGCTGCTGTTAAGCCTGATTGTTGCTGTGGCTGCGTTTAATATTGTCACCTCGCTTGGCCTGCTGATCATGGAAAAGCAGGGGGAAGTGGCAATCCTGCAAACCCAGGGGCTGACGCGCCGTCAGATTGTCGCTGTCTTTATGGTACAGGGCGCAACGGCAGGCGTTGTGGGCGCACTGGTGGGCGCGTTACTGGGCGTGCTACTGGCCAGCCAGTTGAATAACCTGATGCCAGTGATTGGGGCATTCCTCGATGGTGCCGCATTACCGGTGGCTATTTCCCTGACGCAGGTGGCGACAATTACCCTGACGGCGATAGTCGTCGCGCTGCTGTCAACGCTTTACCCTTCCTGGCGCGCGGCCGCCGTTCAACCCGCTGAGGCTTTACGTTATGAGTAACACGATCCTGTTGCAGTGCGACAACCTGTGTAAACGCTATCAGGAAGGCAGCGTGCAGACCGATGTCCTGCGCAACGTGACCTTCACCGTTAAGCCGGGTGAGATGATGGCAATAGTCGGCAGCTCCGGCTCGGGTAAAAGCACCCTGATGCATCTGCTGGGCGGGCTGGATACGCCCACTTCCGGCGAAGTGGTCTTTGACGGGCAGTCGCTGAACGGCATGTCTTCAGCGGCTAAAGCCGGGCTGCGTAACCGTGAGCTGGGCTTTATCTATCAGTTTCATCATCTGCTGCCCGATTTCAGCGCGCTGGAAAACGTGGCCATGCCGCTGCTGATTGGTAAAACGGCTAAGTCAGAGGCACAGGAAAAAGCCATCGCCATGCTGAAAGCGGTCGGTCTGGATCACCGTGCGGCTCACCGCCCGTCTGAATTGTCCGGCGGGGAACGTCAGCGCGTGGCCATCGCCCGCGCCCTGGTGAATAATCCGCGTCTGGTGCTGGCCGATGAACCCACCGGGAATCTGGATGCCCGTAATGCGGATGCCATTTTTGATCTGCTGAACGAACTTAATCAGCGCCAGGGCACGGCTTTTCTGGTGGTGACCCACGACCTCAACCTGGCCCGGCGAATGTCGCGTCAGATGGAAATGCGCGACGGCCAGCTCAGTGACCAGGCGCAACCGGCGGGTAGCTTCTGATGGCGGGATCTCTCTCTCTTCTGCTTGGACTTCGTTTCAGCCGTGGCCGCCGGCGCGGAGGGATGGTGTCACTGATCTCGGTGATCTCCACCGTCGGGATTGCGCTGGGTGTGGCAGTGCTGATTGTCGGCCTCAGTGCGATGAACGGCTTTGAACGTGAGTTGAATAACCGCATTCTGGCCGTGGTGCCGCACGGGGAAATTGAGCCGGTCAACCAGCCGTTTACCGGCTGGCAGGGGCTGTTGCCAAAAATTGAACAGGTTCCCGGGATCGCCGCAGCGGCACCGTACATTAATTTCACCGGGCTGATCGAGAGCGGCAGTAAGCTGCAGGCAGTTCAGGTGAAGGGCGTTGATCCGCAGCAGGAGAGCCGCCTCAGTGCGCTGCCCTCCTACGTGCAGGGCGGTGCCTGGAAAACGTTTGCTGCCGGCAAGCAGCAAATCCTGCTGGGGCAGGGTGTGGCGACCAGCCTGAAGGTCAGGCAGGGTGACTGGCTGACGATTATGATCCCTAACAGCGACGCCGGGAATAAACTGTTACAGCCTAAGCGCGTGCGCTTACAGGTGGCCGGTATCCTGAAATTGAGCGGTATGCTTGATCACAGCCTGGCGCTGGTGCCGCTGGCCGATGCCCAGCAACTGCTGGGAATGGGGCAAAGTGTCACCGGCATCGCGATTAAAGCAGCCGATCCGTTCAACGCCGTCAGCCTGGTGCGTCAGGCAGGGGAGGTCACCCATGCCTATGTGTATATTCGCAGCTGGGTGGGAACCTACGGTTACATGTATCGCGATATACAGATGATCCGCGCCATCATGTATCTGGCGATGGTGCTGGTGATCGGCGTGGCCTGTTTCAATATCGTTTCGACCCTGGTGATGGCGGTGAAAGATAAAAGCAGCGATATTGCCGTCCTGCGCACTCTGGGGGCAAAAGACGGGCTGATCCGTGCCATCTTTGTCTGGTATGGCCTGCTGGCCGGGCTGGTGGGCAGCGTCAGCGGCGTAGTGGTGGGCGTGCTGGCGGCCCTCAATCTGACACCTATCATTCATGCGATTGAAGCGCTGACCGGGTATCATTTCCTTTCCGGGGATATCTATTTTATTGATTTCCTGCCGTCGGAGCTGCACTGGCGTGATGTGGGTATTGTGCTGGTGACCTCGCTGCTGCTCAGCCTGCTGGCCAGTTGGTATCCGGCACGCCGTGCCAGCCGTATCGACCCGGCGCGAGTACTGAGCGGTCAGTAAGCCGGGAGGCACGAGGGGGTCTGGCGGGAACTGTTTTTTTGCCCCGTCAGCCGGTTTAGCGGCAGACTCTCAGTGCACCCGGGACGATCACCCGTTATTATCAGGGACACACTCCCTGGCGGAGTGCACCGTGCTGCACTCCTGCATATTAAGGATTAGAGGTATTTGATGATGCGCACTCCCCGTCGCCGCCTCAGGCTGGCACGCTACAAAAAGACCCGACGCCAGGTTCATCAGCGTTTCCGTCAGCGCATTTTCGAACGCGATCGTAATATTGAAATTGCCCGCCATCCACTGCCACGCGTGGTCGTGCTGACCGGGGCGGGCATATCCGCCGAGTCCGGCATTCGGACTTTCCGCGCCGCAGACGGTCTGTGGGAAGAGCATAAAGTGGAAGATGTGGCGACGCCGGAAGGGTTTGCACGCGATCCGCAGCGTGTGCAGGCGTTTTACAATGCCCGCCGCCGACAGCTGCAGCAGGCTGATATCCAGCCGAACGCGGCGCACCGGGCGCTGGCCGAGCTGGAATCCGCGTTGGGTGACCACTTCCTGCTGGTCACGCAGAACATTGATAACCTGCATGAGCGGGCCGGAAACCGTAACGTGATCCACATGCACGGTGAGTTGCTTAAGGTGCGCTGTCCCGTCAGCGGGCAGATCCTGCACTGGAGCGAGGATGTGAAACCTGACGACCGTTGCCATTGTTGTCAGTTCCCCTCCGTGCTGCGCCCGCACGTGGTGTGGTTTGGTGAAATGCCGCTGCAAATGGATGAGATCTATCAGGCGCTGGCGCAGGCTGACTATTTCGTGGCAATTGGCACCTCAGGGCATGTCTACCCGGCGGCGGGCTTTGTTCATGAGGCCCGCATCCAGGGAGCCCACACCGTGGAACTGAACCTGGAGCCAAGCCAGGTCGGCAGTGAGTTTGAAGAAAAACAGTACGGACTGGCCAGTGAAGTGGTGCCGGAGTGGGTGCAGGATCTGCTGGCGAATATTACCCGTCCGGCGCTGACCGGCGATGATGCCCCGTCAGCGTTTGGCCAGCGAGAAGATCAGGTGGGCGATAACGCCACCGATTAATCCCCAGAAGGCGGCACCTATGCCAAGCAGGGTGACGCCGGAGGCGGTGATCAGAAAAGCGATCACCGCCGCATCACGCTGTTGCTCATCGCTTAACGCCCGCTGCAAACTCCCGGCAATCGTCCCCAGCAGTGCCAGCCCGGCAATGGTATGGATCAGCGCCTGCGGCAGTGCAGTAAACAGTCCACTGATCGCCCCGCCAAACACCCCCGCCAGCAGATAAAACACCCCGGCTGCGGCGGCTGCCCAATAGCGCCGCTGCGGATCGCTGTGCACCTCCGGGCCCATACAGATAGCCGCCGTAATGGCGGCAATACACACGGTAAACCCTCCGAAAGGGGCCAGCAGCAGCGCGGTCAGTCCGGTCCAGGCGATCAGCGGCGATACCGGCAGCGCATAGCCATGGGCTTTCAGTGTGGCAATCCCGGGGGCATTCTGTGATGCCATGGTGACGACAAAGAATGGAATACCGACGCCCAGCAGGGAGGAGAGCGTAAAGTGCGGAGGGATAAATTCCGGCATTATCAGGCTTTGTGTGTGGGCGACGTGAACATTACCCTGCATCAGAGCGACCATCAGGCCGGCCAGCAGGGTCAGCACGATGGCGTAGCGGGGCAGTAGCCGGCGGGCCAGCAGATAGACCAGGCACATGGTACCGCTCAGGGCAAAGTTGACCTGCAGGGCGGCGAAGGCATCAATGCCGAAGCGCAGCAAAATACCGGCCAGCATTGCCGCAGAGATCGCCTGGGGTATGTAGTTCATCAGGCGGGCAAACAACCCCGTCACCCCACAAATCAGGATCAGCGCCGAGGCGAAGATAAATACCCCGATGGCTTCATTCAGCGACGTCCCCGGCAGACTGGTGACCAGCAGAGCCGCACCCGGCGTCGACCACGCGGTCAGCACCGGCGTGCGATACCACAGGGACAGCCCCAGAGAGGTGATGCCCATCCCCAGCCCCAGCATTGTCAGCCAGCCGCCCGTCTGTGCGACGGTAGCACCCGCCGCCCCGGCGGCCTGGAAAATAATCGCCGCAGAGCTGGTATAGCCAACCAGTACGGCGACAAATCCGGCCACGACGGCCGGAAACGTCAGATGACGCAGGGTAACAGATGGACGCATAGGGAGATCCCGTGGCAGAGTGTTGACCGTTATAACGCACAAGCTATCACTGTGCGTTATAACGCACAAGGGGTTATACTGTCCGCAGACTGAAGGGAGATGACGACGTGGACAGTTTACAACACCATCTGGCGAACGTGCTCAGAGCCCGGCGCAGCGAACGGGGCTGGAGCCTGACCCGGGCTGCGCAGGAAACCGGCGTCAGTAAAGCGATGCTCGGGCAAATTGAACGTGCGGAATCCAGCCCGACCATCGCCACACTGTGGAAAATTGCCACAGGCTTTAATTTGCCGTTCTCGGTCTTTATCGCGCCAGAGGCCGCAGACGTAACGGCACCGCGTCGGCAACTGCGTGGCTACCCGCCAGCGGAGAGCGTCATGCAGGCGGTACCGCTGTTCCCGTTTGACCCCGCGCTGAATTTTGAAATGCTGGTGATTGATCTTGCCGCTGGTGCCTGCAGTGAGTCCGCCGCGCATGAGGCGGGGGTGGTTGAGCATGTTGTTGTGATTGAAGGGGCTCTGGACGTGCAGGTGGAGGGCGGTTGGAAGTCGCTGGCCGCAGGCGAAGGGCTGCGTTTTCAGGCTGACCGGCCTCATGCGTATCGTAATCCCGGTAATGTGGCGGTGCGTTTTCATGATCTCATCCATTATCCGCCACGTTAATTCAGCGCCTGCGTACTAAACTGACCTGAAACAATATTTAACATGATAGTGCTATCCATAATAAGCACTGGCATCCAAAGGGAAGACAGATGAATAATTTACTTGATCGCTTCTTACACTATGTGTCTTTCGATACGCAATCTAAAGGGAATGTTCGTCAGGTCCCCAGCACTGAGGGGCAACTCCGTCTGGCGCAGAGGCTGTGTGATGAACTGCGTGCCATGGGGCTGAGTGATGTCAGCTGTAGCGCGCGTGGTATTGTCATGGCCACCCTGCCATCGAATGTCAGCTGGCCTGTGCCCGTTATCGGCTTTATCTCCCATATGGATACGTCACCGGATTTTACGGCAAAGAACGTGAACCCGCAGGTGATTGAAAACTATCGCGGGGGGGATATTGCCCTGGGCATGGGAGATGAGATTCTGTCGCCGGTGATGTTTCCGGTGCTGCATGAGCTGACCGGACACACCCTGATCACCACCGACGGGAAAACCCTTCTCGGCGCAGATGATAAAGCCGGTATCGCAGAAATTATGACCGCGCTGGCATATCTTACATCCGGCACGGTCGCGCATGGCGAAGTGCGCGTGGCCTTCACGCCCGACGAGGAAATTGGTCGCGGTATTCAGCATTTTGACGTGGCGGCCTTTGGGGCTGAATGGGCTTATACCGTGGACGGCGGCGGGATGGGAGAGTTTGAATATGAAAACTTCAATGCCGCCTCCGTCACGGTAAAAATCACCGGTAATAATGTACATCCCGGCAGTGCGAAGGGAGTGATGGTCAATGCCCTGGATGCAGCGATGCGTTTCCACCGGGACGTCCCGGAAGATGAGGTGCCGGAAAAAACCTCGGGCTATGAAGGCTTCTGGCATTTGCACGGGATCAAAGGCAGCGTGGATCGTGCTGAACTGCACTACATCGTGCGCGATTTTACGCGCAGCGGTTTTGAAGAGCGGAAAAAAAGGCTGGCGGATATTGCTGTCCATCTGCAACGGACTTTACCTTCACCTGCTGCTATTGAGGTGGTGGTGGAAGACAGCTATTACAATATGCGTGAGCAGGTCGAAGCGTGCCCGCAGAGTATCGAACTGGCGCTGGCGGCGATGCGTGACTGCAGTATTACGCCGAAGGTGAAACCGATTCGCGGTGGGACGGATGGGGCGCAGCTGTCATTTATGGGACTACCTTGTCCAAATTTGTTTACCGGTGGCTACAACTATCACGGCAAACATGAGTTTGCTTCGCTGGACAATATGGAGCAGGCGGTGAAGGTGATTACCCGGATTGCCGTATTAACGGCGGAGCAGGCAAAAACCTGAAGAAAATGAAGATGCCGTTATGCCCGCAGGGGCGACCTGTCACTCCGGTCGCCCCTTGCCGTTATCAGCAGGCTTAATCTTCGCTGTCAAAGTACCAGTAACCGCTGTTGACCAGGGCCGCCAGCTGGGCGAGGAAGGACGGGTCGTCCAGCGCATCGCCGAACTGGTCGTGTCCGAGGGTCAAATCGTTCGCCAGCGCGGTCAGTGCCGCACGATGCGGAGAACTGACCTGCTCACCATTAATAAACACCGCGTCACCAATGGACACCACGCGCAGACCGCCCAGGCGTGACAGGCGATCGCCCTGTTGCAGCGCATCGTAGATCTCATCCGGCTGATACGGCGGCTCCGGAGGGGCCACGTCCAGCTCGTGACGTGACTGCGAGATAAACTCACCGAACCACTGATTGAAATGCTCAGGCTGGTTAATCACCTCCAGCATCATGGCGCGGATCCCCTCCAGTTCGTCGGGCAGGATCTCTGCATTGTGCTCACGGGGCTGGACGTCCGGATCGCTGAAGCGGCGGCTGCCCAGCTCACGTGCCAGCACGTAATCGGCAAAACCGCTAATCAGTTCGCGTCCGCTTGGCGCACGGAAGCCGACCGAGTAGTTAATGGCATTTTCCAGTGAGTAGCCTTCGTGCGGGAACCCCGGTGGAATATAAAGAATATCACCCGGCTCAAGCTCTTCGTCGATAATGGCCTCAAAAGGTTCGACCTGAAGGAGATCGGGATGCGGGCAGTGCTGCTTCAGCTCTGTTTTCTCCCCCACGCGCCAGCGACGACGACCGGTACCCTGAATAATGAAAACGTCATACTGGTCAAAGTGCGGGCCAACCCCGCCGCCGGGCACGGAGAAGGAGATCATCAGATCGTCCACGCGCCAGTCAGGGATCATCCGGAAGGGATGCATCAGCGCGGCGGAAGGCTCATGCCAGTGATCGACTGCCTGAACCAGCAGTGACCAGTTATTCTCACCAAGATGATCAAAGCTCTCAAACGGGCCATGGCTGACCTGCCACTGACCGTCCTGGTGGCTGACCAGACGACTGTCAACTTCGTTTTCCATGGCTAGACCGGCCAGTTCGTCGGGAGAAATGGGGTCGACGAAGTTTTTGAAACCGCGCTTAAGGACTACCGGGCGTTTCTGCCAGTAGCGCTGAATAAAGTCGGGCCAGTTGAGATCGAGCTGATAATCCATGATGTTTTCCTGAAACGCGAAAGTGAGTAGATTATAACAGCGCACGGCAGTGGGTGTGTACCACTGCCGTGAAAAGTCGGGGATAACGCCTACTCGTGTTTGTGCAGGATCTCCTGGCGCTGAAACTCTACCGCCATGCGCGCCCCGCCCAGCTGACTGGTACTGGCATGAATATCACCCGCGTACTGTTCCATAATATCCCGGGCCAGCGACAGGCCCAGCCCCTGGCCCGGACGCAGTGTATCGGCGCGCTGCCCGCGGATAAAGATCAGATCGCGCTTGTTTTCCGGAATACCTGGACCGTCGTCCTCCACGATCAGCAACAGCGTTTTTTCCGTCTGCTGCACGCTGATCTCAACAAATTCCAGGCAGTACTTACAGGCGTTATCGAGTACGTTGCCCATCACTTCCATAAAATCATTTTGTTCGCCAACGAAAATGACTTCTGGTGAGATATCCAGCGTCAGCACCACGCCCTTGCGCTGGTAGACTTTATTCAGTGCTGAGCACAGCCCGTCGAGCAGGGCCGGCACCGAATGCACATCCCGCTTCAACGCGTGGTGATCGGCCTGCATACTGGCCCGGTGCAGGTAGTAGCCAATCTGCTGCGAGATACGGCTGATCTGCTCCAGCATAATGGGCTCGGCCTGCTCGATGGACAGGTTACGCCCGCCGCGCAGTGACCGCAGGGTGGTCTGCAGCACGGCCAGCGGGGTTTTCAGGCTGTGGGTCAGGTCACTCAGCGTGGTGCGGTAGCGGGTATAGCGCTGCCGTTCATTATCCAGCAGCAGGTTCAGGTTACGTACCAGCCCCTTCAGCTCCTGCGGCGGGGCTGGATTGAGGGTTTCGCGGGTTCCGGCTTCCAGTTCGCGCACCTGGGCGGCAAGCGCGCCGATCGGGCGCAGGCTCCAGTGTGCCGCCAGCCACAGCAGCGGAATAATCAGCAGCAGATTTGCCAGCAGCACATAGCTGAACCACGACCACACGACATCTGAGTGCTGAAGTTCTTGTGGAATAGAGTCGACCACCACGATAGTCAAGGCAGGGAGTGTAGACGTTGCCTCATAGCGGTTCACGGCCACCGAGTGGGTAAAGGTGTCGTTGCCATCGTCGTCATAGGCGGTGAGCTTATTCTGTGCCACGCGGTCATTACCGAGCACCTCACGACTGGTGTGATTATTGGTGTCGATTTCGTAAAAGTCAGACTTATTTAACCACTCACGGCGGATCTTACTGCGTATATCCGGGACGTCACGCTGTTGCCACAGCAGCTTACCGTTGTCGTCATAGATAAACACCAGGGCGGGAAAGTTCAGCGTCATGCGTTCAGGCTGGACGATACTGAGTTTGCCGTCATTCCACTGAGAAAGAGTGAAAAACAGATTACTTTCGCTGCGCAACACGCGGTAGGTATTTTTATCAAAGCTCACCACGTAGCCGATCACGGCCACCATTCCGTAGGAGAGCGACATGGTGAGTACGACCGCTGCGGTGGCCAGTAAGAACCGTACCCGCAGCGAAAGTGGCTTTCTGCGACGCCAGTTGAACATGCTCAAATATCGAAGCGGTAGCCCTGACCGCGTACCGTGGTGATCACTTCCTGCGCATATTCAGCAAGGATTTTTTTACGTAAACGGCCCATCAGCACATCAATGGTGTGGCTCTCGCGCAGTTCCGCATCGGGATAAAGTTGCAGCATCAGTGAATCTTTGCTGACCACTTTCCCGGCATTGCGGATCAGGGTTTCGATGATGGTGTACTCAAACGCCGTCAGTTTGATCTGCTGTTCGTTGATGGTCAGTTCGCGGCGCGACAGGTCAATCTGGAAAGGGTGCAGAGTGATGATCTGCGACGCCAGTCCGCTGTTGCGGCGCATCAGCGCCTGCATCCGGGCCACCACTTCTTCTATATGAAAGGGCTTGGTGACGTAATCATCGGCTCCGGCTTCCAGTGCTTCGACCTTTGCCTGCCAGCCATCCCGTGCGGTCAGCACCAGAATTGGCTGACGGACTTCCTGACCGCGCCAGCGGCGGATCAGTGTCATACCGTCTTCATCAGGCAGACCGAGATCGACCAGCGTGATATCCGGCGTATGCTCATTCAGAAAATAGTCGGCTTCTTTGGCGTCTTCGGCGGCATCCACCTGGTGCCCCATCTCCCGCAGCTGCACCGCCAGATGATGACGCAGCAGTGGGTTATCTTCCACAACTAACACACGCATAACCGAATCCTTAAATAAGATCAAACTGCCAGAGACATCAACATAGCCCTGGAATGCGTCGGCGTGCAACTGGGTAAGCGGTCGCTTGCGTTGATCAGGGCATAAACTGGCGATAAGTATAGAGGAGAAGAGGTAAACAACAGGTTAACACGGGCCGACTGAGCCGGCCCGTTGGCGGGCGTTATTTCAGATCGTCAACCATCTGGATAGCGCGGCCAATATAGTTGGCCGGGGTCATCTGCTTCAGACGGGTTTTCTCTTCTTCTGGCAGTGCCAGGCTGTCGATAAAGGTTTTCATGCCTTCCGCATCGACGCGTTTGCCGCGCGTCAGCTCTTTCAGTTTTTCATAAGGTTTTTCAATACCGTAACGGCGCATTACTGTCTGGATCGGTTCGGCCAGCACTTCCCAGTTGTGATCCAGCTCGTCCAGCAGGCGGGCGCGGTTCACTTCCAGCTTGGAGATGCCTTTCAGCGTCGACTGATAGGCGATCAGCGCATAACCGACGCCCACGCCGAGGTTACGCAGTACGGTGGAGTCGGTCAGGTCACGCTGCCAGCGTGATACCGGCAGTTTGCTGGCCAGATGCTGCATCATGGCGTTCGCCAGGCCGAGATTGCCTTCGGAGTTTTCGAAGTCAATCGGGTTGACCTTATGCGGCATGGTCGATGAACCAATTTCGCCCGCAATGGTTTTCTGCTTGAAGTGGTTGAGCGCAATGTAACCCCAGATATCGCGATCGAAGTCGATCAGGATGGTGTTAAAGCGCGCCATGCAGTCAAACAGTTCGGCGATGTAGTCATGCGGTTCGATCTGCGTGGTGTACGGGTTCCAGGTCACGCCCAGCGAGGTCACAAACGACTCACTGAACGCATGCCAGTCCACTTCCGGATACGCGGCGATGTGGGCATTATAATTACCGACGGCACCGTTGATTTTACCCAACATTTCAATACGTTCCAGCTGACGCAACTGGCGTTCAAAGCGGTAGGCGACGTTCGCCATCTCTTTACCCAGTGTGGATGGCGTGGCCGGCTGACCATGCGTGCGTGACAACAGCGGAATATCACGGTACTGCACTGCCAGGTCTTTGACCGCAGCGATGATGTTGTTCCAGTAAGGCACAATCACCTCGCGGCGTGCGGTTTCCAGCATCAGCGCGTGTGACAGATTATTAATATCTTCTGAGGTGCAGGCAAAGTGAATAAATTCAGATACGGCATGCAGGGCGGGCACCGGTGCCACTTTCTCTTTCAGAAAGTACTCCACGGCTTTGACATCGTGGTTAGTGGTACGCTCAATAGTTTTGATCCGCGCAGCATCTTCTTCACTGAAACCGCTGACAATACCATCAAGGAAAGCGTTTGCGTCGGCATCAAATGCAGGAACTTCCTTGATCGCAGCGCAGGTAGCCAGTTTTTGTAACCAGCGAACTTCAACCTCAACGCGGAATTTCAGCAGGCCATATTCGCTGAAAATACCACGGAGTGGGCTGACTTTGTCGCCATAACGGCCATCTATAGGTGAGACGGCGGTCAGAGAGGATAATTCCATTGTTGCTGCTCCAGGATCGGTTAAAAAAATCAGGTTGGGGTCCCGTTAAGGCGGGCAAGGATCGCTCTGGCCTCATTCACCAGGCGGTTACGGGAAAACATCAGCTGCAGTCGGCCACCGCCGACCTGCTGCCACAGCACCGCTGAACGAATACCCGCCAGTAGTGTGGCACGAACTTTATTCTGAACCTGGCTGTTCTGCAGGATGGCCGGGGAGCCGGTCACCTGGATGCGTGGACCGAGCGGACTGATCACATCAACATAGATCCCCGCCATGGCACCTAACAGCGTATCAGACTCCAGATCGTAGTGCGCCAGCTGGCGATCGAGTTGGGCGATTCGGTCAGACAGGGTACTCATTGCCGTCTTGCTGGCATTAAGTTTACGCTCCAGCACCATCATGCTCAGGGTATAGCGCGTCAGTTCCGCGCCAAGACCCTGTCGGCTATTGCTGTTCAGTACGGCCAGCAGCGTTTCCAGTCCGAACTGCAGATTCGCTTCATCGTTACCGTACACCGCCAGCGTAGAGGCCGGATTGAGATCCAGCAGGCTGTTCAGCGATGTTTTAAACGCATCGGGAGGGCACTGGCCCTGGTGCCCCAGCTGCTGTACCAGATGGGCGGCCTGGCAGATACCTGCCAGCGCCAGAGTGATATCATAATAGTTCTTCGCCACGTTTACTCCTGTATACGGCCCGAATTACGCGTTAACCAGCGGCGTACGCTGTTCGATAATGCCGCCGCCGAGGCAGACTTCATCCAGATAAAAGACCGCAGACTGGCCGGGCGTGACCGCAGCAACCGGCTGATCAAAGCGCACGTCAATACGCTGCCCATCCATTGGCGTCACGGTGCAGGGAATATCTTCCTGACGATAGCGGGTTTTCACCATGCAGCGCAGCGGTGCGGCCAGTGTTTCGCGATCGACCCAGTGCAGTTGCTGGGCGATCAGGCCCACTGACATCAGGTGAGGGTGCTCATGGCCCTGTGCGACCACCAGAATATTACCGGCCACGTCTTTATCGACCACGTACCAGGGTTCTTCGTTACCATCTTTGGTTCCGCCGATACCCAGCCCTTTGCGCTGGCCCAGCGTGTGGTACATCAGCCCCTGATGCTGACCGACCGTATCCCCGTCCACGGAGATTATCGGACCCGGCTGGGCGGGCAGGTAGCGGCCAAGGAATTCGGTAAACTTGCGCTCACCAATAAAACAGATACCGGTGGAGTCTTTTTTCTTCGCGGTGATCAGTTCAAGCTGCTCTGCAATGCGGCGAACTTCTGGTTTTTCGAGTTCACCCACCGGGAACAGGCTCTGGGCAATCTGTTCATGACCGAGAGTGTAGAGGAAGTAGCTCTGATCTTTATTACCGTCCAGCCCGCGCAGCAGGCGGCTTTTGCCGTTCACGTCCTGGCGACGCACGTAGTGACCGGTGGCGATATAGTCCGCACCCAGGTCTTCAGCGGCAAATTCCAGAAAGGCTTTAAATTTGATCTCTTTGTTACAGAGAATATCGGGGTTGGGCGTGCGGCCCGCTTTGTATTCAGCCAGGAAATGTTCAAACACATTATCCCAGTATTCGGCAGCAAAATTGACCGTATGCAGATGGATCCCCAACTTGTCGCAGACGGCCTGCGCATCGGCTAAATCTTCCGCGGCGGTGCAATACTCTTCGCCATCGTCCTCCTCCCAGTTTTTCATAAACAGGCCTTCAACCTGATAACCCTGCTGCTGTAGCAGCCAGGCGGAAACGGAGGAGTCAACACCGCCGGACATGCCGACGATCACTTTTTTCTGGCTATTCGAATTGTTCAACATTGCTTGTCCGACTTTAAGGAGCCGTTAAAGGCGACTCTGATAAAATTGCGACGCATTCTATCATGCGTCAACGATCTGCGCACTCTCGCTAAATGGCCACTGGAAGGCGCTGAGGATAGCCAGTGGGTAACGTGGCCCGGTCTGATAAATCTGCAGACTTTCCGCAACCAGCGGTGAACGCAGCTTTTTCGAGGTGATAATGTCCTGAGGCGGCAGCCACCAGCAGCGGTCGATATCGCGATCCTGCGGGTAAGTCTCCACCGCTTCTGGCAGATCCAGTGCGAACAGGAAGCGCAAAAACGGCGTGTTATCCGGGGCGATCCACTGATGCAGGCGTAAAAAAGCCTGGGGAACCGCATCGATGCCGGTTTCTTCCGACAGTTCCCGTACCGCCGCCTGGAGCAGGGTTTCATCGGCTTCCAGATGCCCCGCCGGCTGATTCCAGGTGGTGCGGCCACGCACACGCTCTTCGACAACCAGAAACTGTCCTTCTGCCTGAACCACCGTGGCGACGGTGACATGCGGTTTGAACATAGTGTGCTCCATTCGGTTAATGTGCGCAGTTTGCTGCGCAATAAAAGTCAGATTTCGTTACTGATATCGCGCCATTCGCCGGGCGCCAGACCCTGTAACTGTAACGCACCCATGGAAAAACGGATCAGCCGCAGGGTAGGAAAACCAATATGTGCCGTCATTCGCCGCACCTGGCGGTTGCGCCCCTCGTACAGGGTGATTTTCAGCCAGCAGGTTGGGATCGCTTTACGTTCGCGGATCGGTGGCTGGCGTTCCCACAGCCAGTCGGGCGCGGCCACCTTTTCGACCCCGGCGGGCAGGGTGGGGCCGTCTTTCAGGTCGACGCCCGTTCGCAGCGGGTGCAGATCATTTTCCTGCGGCTCCCCTTCCACCTGCACATAGTAAATTTTCCCGGTGCGTTTGCCCGGCTGGGTCAGTTTCGCCTGCAGTGCGCCGTCATTGGTCAGCACCATCAGTCCTTCGCTGTCGCGATCAAGCCGCCCTGCGGCATAAATCCCCGGCTGGGGTACATAATCTTTCAACGTACGCCGGCCTGCCTCGTCGCTGAACTGGGGCAGCACATCGAAGGGTTTATTAAACAGCACCACGCAACGCGGGCCTCTGGCAGCCGGTTTGGCCGCACGACGGGCGGTGGAACGCCCGGAATGATGATGGGTCAGGGAAGATTTTCGCATGGTCTTTGCACTTGATAACAATGAGCGCATTATACCGCAATCCGGAGATGATTGGCGCGGCGTCAATATTCAAGTAGTATTGACGCGCATCTTACAAGTCATTAACAAAAAAAAGCGCTCGAAGGAGAGGTTAATGGAAAGCAAAGTAGTTGTTCCGGCGGAAGGTCAGAAAATCACCCTGGACCAGGGAAAACTCAACGTACCTAACAATCCGATCATCCCGTTTATCGAAGGTGATGGCATTGGCGTTGACGTGTCTCCAGTGATGATCAAGGTTGTTGATGCCGCTGTGCAGAAAGCTTACAACGGTGAGCGTAAGATTTCCTGGATGGAAATTTACACCGGTGAGAAATCGGTAGAGCTTTACGGCCAGGATGTCTGGCTGCCAGAAGAAACCCTCGACCTGATTAAAGAATATCGCGTAGCCATCAAAGGCCCACTGACCACCCCGGTCGGCGGCGGTATTCGTTCCCTGAACGTTGCCCTGCGTCAGCAGCTTGATTTATACATCTGCCTGCGTCCTGTCCGTTACTACACCGGCACCCCAAGCCCGGTGAAACGCCCGGAAGACACCGATATGGTGATTTTCCGTGAAAACTCCGAAGATATCTATGCAGGTATCGAATGGAAAGCGGGTACGCCGGAAGCAGATAAAGTCATCAAGTTCCTGCGTGATGAGATGGGCGTGAAGAAAATTCGCTTCCCTGAACAGTGCGGCATCGGCGTTAAGCCATGCTCAGAAGCGGGCACCCAGCGCCTGGTGCGTGCAGCCATCGAATATGCGATCACCAACGACCGTGATTCTGTAACGCTGGTTCACAAAGGCAATATCATGAAGTTCACCGAAGGCGCTTTCAAAGACTGGGGTTACCAGCTGGCGAAAGAAGAGTTCGGCGGCGAGCTGATCGATGGCGGCCCGTGGATGAAGGTGAAGAACCCGAACACCGGCAAAGAGATCGTCATTAAAGACGTGATCGCCGATGCGTTCCTGCAGCAGATCCTGCTGCGTCCGGCCGAGTATGACGTCATCGCCTGTATGAACCTGAACGGTGACTACATTTCTGACGCCCTGGCGGCGCAGGTTGGCGGTATCGGTATTGCGCCGGGCGCGAACATCGGTGACGAATGTGCTCTGTTTGAAGCCACCCACGGTACAGCACCTAAGTATGCCGGTCAGGATAAAGTGAACCCAGGTTCCATCATCCTGTCAGCAGAAATGATGCTGCGTCATATGGAATGGTTCGAAGCCGCAGACCTGATTGTTAAAGGCATGGAAGGCGCAATCGCTGCCAAAACCGTGACCTATGACTTTGAACGTCAGATGGACGGCGCTAAGTTGCTGAAAGCTTCAGAGTTTGGCGACGCGATGATCAAACACATGTAAGTGTGTTTGCTGGCGGGGGCCTGGTGCTCCCGCCCTCATTTCTCTACCACAGAAAGTCTTCCCCAAAACCCTTCCCCAAAACCCTTCCCCAAAACCCTTCCCCAGGACTGTAAAAAAGAAACCACTCAATTTATACCGTTACAACCATCCTATCTTTTCCCTGTCATCATGGTCTTTATTGGCTGCTTCGTTTAGTCACGCAGCCAGGGGGTGATCGTCAGCCCGGTAAGCAACCCTTCAGGACTCAGCAGGCGTGTGACTGTCTGCCCCCAGGGTTCGGTGCGGTTAGCCACCAGGAGGCGATACCCTTTTTCGCGCAGGATACGGGTAGCAGCATCGAGATCCCGTACCTCATATTCAATCCATCCCTGTGGTATCGGGTGTTCAGCTGGCCACTGGTCAGCGCCAAAGCAGGAATGTGCGGCCTGTGACAGTGGCCAGACGGCGAAATGCTTAACGCCCTTCAACAGACCCTCTTCAGAAACCAGGTAATCGCCGTTACCCTCTAAAGGCTTAAGCGGCAAACCGAGCGCCTGCACATAAAAGCTGGCGCTGGAAGCACTATTCTGCGCGACGGGCCCAAATCCTGCGACAAACAACACGTTAATATCGGGTATATTTTGCGACATGCCTGCGCCTTCGTTCACTCAAATTGAATCCTGAATTTACACCACGGCTGACGGAATCACCACGTCTAACCGGCCAGAACTCCATTGCAGGTTACTTCAGGACGCGAAGATTTTTTACATCAATCTCAACGCTGTTCCAGTCTTTATCGATTTCACCCTCAATCCGGATCTTGCTTCCCGGTGAGGCGGCCTGACCCTGCCAGCGCTTATCATCGATATCCACATTAATGGTGCCGGTGCTGTCACTGAACTCATAAAGTTCATGACCCACCTGCCTGACGATATTACCTTCAAGAACAACCCAGGCATCATCACGTAACGTTTTAGCCTCTGCAACGGAAGATAAACCCGGTGTAGGGCCTTTAAAGCCGCCCTGAGAATAGCTCTGTCCTTCAGGGGTAATGAAACCTTGCTGCTGTGCGGCAACGCCGAATGAAAGGCCAGCCAATAGGGTAATTAAGATGACTTTTTTCATGATTTTATTTCCTTGTAAATATCGTGTCTGGGTAAATTACAGGAAAGTTCTTAACGAAATCTTAAAGGGCGTAATATTTTTTTAAAGACAGTTGCTGCGACTCAGGGGGGCCGTATTTTAAATTTTTGAGAAAAGTGTGGCAGGAAAAGGTGTTAAAACGGAAAACGTTTTGTGGAACAAAATGAACCAAAACACCGGATGAAAAGTATTTTTTGTTTATTTTTTAGGCTTTCTGTCATCCGTTCCCGAATGGGACTTGTCACCAGTGGCCGGGCTGGGTTAAGCGCCGAACAATCGGGGGAAAGTATCCCATTACTCTCTCCCGTCAAAGTAAGGTTGCCTGCTGAAATTTCATTTTTTATTTATAAATAATTGAAATTATTGGTTTTTTATTTATTATGAAAGGCGTGGTTAGTAAAAAAAGACATCAGGGAATCGCGGGGGTTGAATCGAAAAAAAAGTCTTTTCCTTTTCACTCATTCAATGACAATTAAATGATATAAATCAAATTTAACATTTATTGCGAATGTTCTGAACTCCTCATTGTATTTCTGTTTAGGGTGAAAGTACGAAGATACAGCATCTGTTTATCCCGTCGAAACTCAAATAGAGAAGAGAAAAGTTAATGAAACTGTCCGTATCAGCCAAAAAATGCACGTTAGTGGGTATTATCATGTCAGCTGTATTAGTCATGACCGCCTGTTCAAGTGATTATGTTATTTCAACGGATGACGGGCACATGGTTACGACGCATGGCAAGCCTGTTAAAGATAAAGACACCGGTCTGATCTCCTATAAAGATACTGACGGTAACTCCCATCAAATTCATCAGAAAGATGTGAAGGAAATTGTCGAAAAATAGTGTGAAGGCAGCCATTTTGAAGAGCTGCCTGTTTCGGTGATAGCTGAAGGAAGGGGGCCCGCCGGATTACAGCCGGTTACTGGCTTCAACCAGATCGTTGTAGGATTTCAGTACGCGCATCGGTGAACCGGTGACCGTCCAACCGGCGCTGCTGCCATTGTTTTCCATCAGTCCCTGCTCGCCACGACTGTAGGGCGTTTTGTCGCGTACGCGACGCATCCGGTCTTTACAGTCTTTGAGGAACGTGCTGGCGCTGGTCTGGAAGACTGACCAGCTCACCGGTTTGCCGGGCTCGCTGGCGGTGGCTTTATCTGATTCATCCACCAGTGCGCCGTACGCCTCGATTGCCTTTGTTGCTGCGGCAACGTCGGGGGCGTCAGCACTCAATTGGGCGGCTAACCGTTTGCCCTGGCTGACTAATGCCAGGCGGTAGTAGGGGCTGTGCCGTCCCTGCGTTTTCTCTATCTCAACAAGCTGCGCGTCGGTCAGTTTAACCGTTTCCTTTTCCACTTCATCCCCGTAGACATCGCTGGACTTGATAAAGCGTCCGTAGGCCATCATCAGCGGTTGATGCATTTGCTTGCCTCTGGCGAAGCCATCATCCTTGTAGTCTTCCTGACTGTAGTATTGATGAGCCTGTGATGCCAGCGGCACCAGTGCAGTGAGATCGGACAGGTACTGTACCGCTGCGCTGTCAAGCGCCGGCAGGGCGGGTTTCGCGCTGGAGGCCTCGCCAATGGCTTTGGTGCAGCTGTCCAGTTCGTAAGCGGTCAAATCCCCCGGCACGTTGACGGTGCGTTCTTTGCCCGTTGGTCCCTTATCGAGGTCATGGATCCAGCTGACATAGCGCTGCGCGCTGTGACGGGCTGCGCCATCGGCGGTATTGAAGCAGCTCACATAGGCGTTTAACTTGGTCGCCAGTTGCGCGTTGGCATCTTCCTTGAGGGCCGCGGATCCTGCCGGTTGCACCGGCTTTTCCTCTGCGGTTTTACTCTGGTCGCAGCCGGCTAATGGCAACAAAAGTGCCGTTGTTAACATTCCGCGCAATACCGTCTTTCTTGTTTTCTGAAACACACCCACTCCTTAGTCAGTTAACCTGTTTGAAAGGTTACCGTATTAAAAAAATCGTCCAAATCTTAGCTGTTTTATTTATCAAAGAAGACATTATCGTTTCATTTTTGAAAAACTGAGAGGAAGACACCACGTTTTTTTCACGATCAGGTTAATTCGCCGCCTGACAGCTTCATCATAAACAAGGTGTTCTCCTCTTTTTGAATGATTTCCTGCCCCTGGAATCGTCTCAGGTCACCAAATATATCATTCTGATAATGCAGGTCAGCGAAAGTCGCCTCCCGGGGGCCGCGTATAGGGTAGCGCTCGTCTGACAAACTGCGGTTTTTTCTGGCAACATACTTAAGATGGCGGGCGGTTCTTTCATCCAGCTGTTCATTGACAACGCCGCCCTGAAACTGCATGCACCATACGGGTGTTTTATTTTTGGTAATAATTATCTGACCATAAACATTCCGTCCTTCGGTAAAATAATTTCTGTACGAGTAACTCTTACTATGATACTCAATAAGCTGCATATCATGATAAGCACTGTCTTTAATGATAAGTTTCTCCGGATAGCTGAACAGAAAACGGTTTGCCTCTATTAAAAATCTTTTCATTTAATCCTCCCTATCTTTAAATGAATGGTGCTGCAATGAAATACCTCGAAGGCAGATGTTCCCCATCTCGCTCTGACCGTGAAGATTCGCTGTGAGTAAAGGATAATATTAATTTGTCGTGGTTAGTTTGGCATCCCTTTACGGGTTTTTTCCTGTCATGAATTCAAACCAAACGATCGTTCATCTTATGGGATTCATGAGGTTTATTTTTATGATTTACCCTGGTTTTTGGTGATATCTCTCTAATTATTTGCGTTAATTTCGCCTTTTCTGTTGGGTAGATTCGTTAAAGTTTTTACTTTTTTTTCAATGCAAGATGTAACATCTTCCTGATTGCTATCAATTTCATTTAAGGTGAGGGATTAATCGGGGGGTAAACCACCGCGCTGACTGTCAGCGCGATGACGTTCGGTCCATACCCTGATGCCGTATTGAATTAAAGAGTGATGAGTATATTCGTGCTGATTTTGACGTCATGCCCCATTAACATAATGTTGTTGATGAATGATTAAGGTTTTTACCCGGGAAGTTAAACATTACCTATAATAAGTAAAAATAAAGTCCATACAGTCAAAAAATGGCGGTCACGGGATAAGAGGGTGCTGATAATATCAGCGTTCTCATCAAGCTAAAGGAAGGACTCTTTATGACCCCGTATGAAGAAAAACTATTATCAGATGAAGCGAAATATTGCTCACATGGTGATACGGTTCATTATGTCAGTACGCCAAAAATATTTGATCACTGCAAGGGGAGCTACCTCTTTGATGCGGAAGGAACGCCATATCTCGATCTTCAGATGTGGTATTCCGCAGTGAATTTTGGTTATGCCAACCCCCGGCTGGACAGTGTCCTCAAACGACAGATTGACGTGCTGCCTCAGATTGCCAGCCAGTACCTGCACCCGACTAAGATCGAACTGAGTAAAGTCATCGCGCAGGATATGGAGCGTAAGTTTGGCCTTCTCGGGCGCGTTCACTATAACGTGGGAGGGTCACAATCCATTGATGACTCGCTGAAACTGGTGCGTAATTACTGCAACGGTAAAAGCCGGATGTTTGCCTTTGAGGGGGGGTATCATGGGCGCAGTCTGGGGGCGTCATCCATCACCTCCAGCTATCGCTACCGGCGTCGTTTTGGCCACTTTGGCGAGCGTGCCCAGTTTATTCCTTTCCCCTATCCCTTCCGGCGGCAGAAAGGAATGACGGCAGAAGAGTATGCTGAAAAGCTCATCGCCGATTTTGCGCGCCTGTTTGAAAACGAATATCACGGCGTATGGGATCCTAAAGCCAGCCAGTCTGAGTTTTCCGCTTTTTATATCGAGCCGGTGCAGGGAACCGGTGGTTATGTGATCCCGCCGCGTAATTACTATAAAGGGCTTAAAAAAGTGCTCGACGAGCATGGGATCCTGCTGGTGGTCGATGAAATCCAGATGGGTTTTTACCGTACCGGAAAACTGTGGTCAGTTGAGCATTTTGGTATTACGCCTGATGTCCTGGTGTTCGGGAAGGCGTTAACCAACGGCCTGAACCCGCTTGCCGGTATCTGGGCGCGTGAGGAGATGATTAATCCCGTGACCTTCCCGGTCGGATCAACCCACTCTACGTTTGCTTCTAATCCTCTTGGAACCGCAGTAGGACTGGAAGTGATGCACATGCTGGCGGAGAAAGACTACGAGAAACAGGTGATGGAAAGCGGAGCCTGCTTCCTTGACGGTCTGAAGTCATTACAGCTGCGCCACCCTGAAATCGGTGATGTCGACGGGTTGGGTCTGGCCCTTCGCGCTGAGCTCTGTACAGCAGATGGGTTTACCCCCAATAAGGCGCTGCTGGATAAAATGGTGGATATCGGACTGTCAGGTACGCTGGAATATCAGGGGCAGAAAACAGGCCTGGTACTGGACGTAGGGGGGTACTATAAGAATGTCATCACCTTTGCTCCCTCACTGGAGATCAGCCGTGCTGAAATCTATCAGGCGATTGAACTGCTGGATCAATTGCTGACGCGTGCTAAAAAAGAGCAGTAAAACGCCCGCTATCTGCGCCCCGTTTCTACGGGGCGCATTGTCTGTATGCTTCGCAGTAAAAACCCCTCAACATCAGTGGCCAACACGCCGTGACCGGACATCAGCATCTTTCGCCAGACACAGGATACCCAGCAGGATCAGTACGGCGCCGAGGGCTTTTGTCAGTGTGAGGTGATCGTTAAACAGCCAGATTGATATCAGCGTCACGGAGACAATATCAAGATGTGATGCGGCAAACGCAGGGCCGACAGGGGCCTGTCTGAGCAGCGTCATCCAGGTATAAAAAGCGCCCGCGTAGCCTGCAAAGGCAATATAGATCCAGACATGCGTAAAGAGGCGGTAGAGCCATGCTGCATCCAGCGTCAGGGGAGAGGCGGAGATGGCCGTGTATTTAAAACTCACCTGTGCCAGCGTATCAAACACCATCAGCACGAAAAATCCCAGCAGGTAAAAGCGTTTCATCATCCTGTTCCCACGGCCAGTACGCCCAGCGCAATCAGTAGCATGCCGATTAAGCGCCACGGGCTTAAGCGCTCCTTAAACCACACTCTGCCTGCTACCATAATCACCACCACATTGATGGCCCCGAGCATGACACCAACAGACAGCGGTACCAGCGTTAAAAAAGCCAGCCAGAAGATAAACTGCAGCGCATAACAGCCTGCGCCCAGCCAGATCCAGCCACGGCCGATCATATGGCGCCAGAAGGCGAGGCCACTATAGCGTGCACTGTCATGCGTGGCGGCTTTAAAGAAGAGCTGGCCGCAGGTATCGACCAGCACGCTCAACAGCCATAACAGCAGCATGAGTTGGCTCATATCACGCCGGGGTGCTGACGGTTGTCGGTAAAGGTAAGGGGGCAGACCTTCTGATGTTCTGCGTTCCGTTCTGCCGCTTTATAAAACCCAGTGTGCGGGTGATCAGTTCTGCGCGATCGTTATCGATAGTGATCATATGGTAGCTGTTTCTTAACAACGCCAGTTCCACCTCGCCACTGACACTATCGCGGATCAGCAACGCATTACGGCGGTGAGCAATATCGTCATTTTCAGCGTGCAGTACGAGGCAGGGAGCCACAACACGCGGAAGCGCCCGGCGTACGTTACGCGACAGCGCCATCATTTCAGTCAGTGAAGGCCATGGATTTCCCGGTAGCCCGGCGACCGCGCTATCGCCTTCCTGCATACTTTTGGCGATGCGGCGACGCAGCGTTTCATTACAGACCCCGTAAGGCTCTTTCTCATTGAACATGCGGTGCCGGCCCAGATGGAGTAGCCCGGCGAGCGGCAGCAGGCAGGGCGCAATCCATCGTAAAACAGGGGGGATGCTCCAGCCGTCATAGCGGAACGTTGCACTGTAGACCAGCACGCCGTTTACCGGAAAATCGGAGGCATATTTTAGCGCCAGTAAAGCCCCCATCGACAGTCCCCCCACGATCAGGCAATCCACCTGTTGTCGCAGTCGCTTAGCGGCGTCAATGACGCTCTGATACCAGTCCTGCCAGCAGGTGGAGATAAGATCATCTGCGCTGCCACAGTGGCCCGCCAGCTGTACGGCACAAACCGTGTGGCCCGCCTGATTCAGTTCACGCGCGATACCGCGCATTTCATTGGGTGTGCCGGTCAGTCCGTGGATCAGCAGCACGCCGATCCTGCTGGTACCGTGCAGTACAAAGCCATGTTGTTCAGTCATGCGTTCTCCACGGCATCAGCGGGTTAAAGGCACGGTATCCGCCTGGGCTGGCAGAATCATTAAGCCAGCGTGACAACGCCGGAACCGCATCACTGAAATCGTGAAACGGGGTACAGGCAATCCCCTGGCGGCGGCACTCATCAATTAATTCTCCTTTCGCCAGCACATGGTCAACCTGCCCGGCAACGCAAAAATCAGAGCGCCCGTCACCTACCATGAGTACCCGGCCCTTAACCGTTTTAGCCACGGCGCACTTGCACACTCCGCTGGCACGTTGGCAGTCAGGGGCGGCCACGGGAAGGCGAAGTCGCCAGCGGCGCTCGCTCTGCTGTTCCAGGTGGTTAGCGATCACCCTCAAATGGCCCAGCTCGTGACGGTTGAGAATATGCTGAATAGCGTAATCCAGCCCGTCGCTCACGATAGTCAGGGGAATCGCACGGCGCCGGGCTAAGGCGACAAAATGTTTAAAGGCCGGGTCGATGCGGATACTGCTCAGGCAGCTATCCAGCTCTTCACGCGTCATATCCAGCAGCGCAATCTGTCCTGACATACATTCAGCAGAGCCGGTTTCCCCAGCCTGCCACTGCTGTTCCAGCGTTTCCCAGCCAGGCAGCGCAAAGCGTTCCAGCAGGATGTCCGTAATATCTTCAGGGCTAACCGTTCCGTCGAAATCACATAAAATGGTCCAGGGAAGGGCACCATTATCTTCGTGAGAAAGCCTGGTTGTCATACTTACACCTATTTATCAGTACAGGATCGTAGAGAGACGTTTTCATCGTAATGAAAACTCCCTGCATATTAATCGGCGGGTGATAAATAAAGAGTCAACAATAGAAACCCACAGTGTTTATTTCATGCCAGCCCGTAAGTCTGGTGGATAAATGGCATTTTTTTACCCGGTAATGTTTTTATTAGGGTTTTTTCAAGGCGTTGGCATTTATTGTTAAGAACAATGTGTTGAGATTAATTAAATGCCATGAGGAGGTAGAAAAGAGGAGTGATTCTTTCTTTAAGAAAGACAGGGGCGGCCAGTCTGTTATTACGGGGTGGCTTTTAAATCTCGTGCCTACCCCGATTACCCGACATCTGTCAGAGTTGTGTCACCGAAACAGATACATTCCGGCCCAGTAAATAGAGTGCCTGCTCTAATACCTCGATCTTTGAGGCATTCTCCACATCCAATAGTCTGTCTATCTGCGGCCCCTTCATGCTGAGTTTCCGTGCAAGGTCAGCTTTGCGGGTGTTGGTCTGGATCATGGCCTGATGTAATGCTGCTTTCAGGCAGGTCAGAACGGGAAGATGAACGATAAATTCTCCCGCCTGGGCGACAGAAGGGACGGGGATGGGCTGATGGGCATCGATGCAGTCGCCAATGGCTGCCGTTAATGCCTCACTGGCTTCAAGCTCAATATCTTCCTTCGTAAAAGTTATTGCGCCTGGGGTGTTGAAGTCACGAAAGCTGATCTCATATGCATCGCTTTCTTCGTCATAGGAAAATGATGCCGGATAATTGAACATAGCATGCCTGTTGGTGGGTGTCTGAAAGGGGGTTAACCCAGCGTGAGCGTCGGGAGTGAGGCTCCTGAGGCCCAGGCAAATAAGTCGAACGTTTAAAACAATATACCTTGCTTTCCTCCTGTACGTGACTATTCTCATTCATATTAAAAATCAGAGCCTAAACTGTGCCATCCCGTTCAAAAGATTGATGGCTTTTCGTCATGATCGTTATGATGACTCTTGATTTTAACCTCACACAGTTACCAGCACCCTCAGACGGAACCGCGTACATGCTATTCACCCTCGTTTACCGTAGCCACGTTGCAGACAGTTTTCCCCATAACGATATAGAACGCATGGTTGAAAAGGCCAATCGTGTTAACCAGTCACTGGATATCACCGGGATGTTACTGTTCAACGGCACTCATTTTTTCCAGCTACTTGAGGGACCAGAGCAGGCGGTTATCGCTTTGTTCGACGGCATCTGCTCAGACAAACGGCATCACAACGTGGTCGAGCTTATGCGGGACTATGCCCCCTCAAGGCGTTTTGGCAATACCGGCATGGAGCTGTTCGATTTACGGAAACACTTTCGTGGGGATGTGCTTCAGGCGGTACTTGAACGTGGCACCTCACTTCACCAGCTTAATTATCACGACCGTGCCTTACATTTTTTGCGGACGTTCGTCTGTTCACACGAAAGGGAAAACTACTTTGAGCTGCCGCCGGAAGGGTCATGGAAGTTTGTCAGAGAAGGGGGAGCCGTCATGCTGCCTGATGAGGCTGACGAAGACCGGACATTCGCCTTTCAGCCGGTCACCGATCCTCTCTCGCAGCGGGTCACCGATGTGGAAGCCCTGCTACGTACACCCGATGGTCATGGCGCGGAACACTTTTTTGCAGGCATGACGGCAGAGGCGATGTGCCAGGCGGATCTCGCCTCGAAGGAGACGGCATTTCGTCTGGCAAAATCACTTGTCCTGGAGAGTCAAAGCCTGTGCGTGAACGTCTCCTCACTGGCCCTGGTAACCCAGGCGGGCGCCGCAGATTTCTTACTCAGCGCGGCGAAACGGCACGGGCTGATACCGGAACAGATCGTTGTGGGGATCACGGAGAATGAAGTCGTCACGGATACCGCTGCGCTGTCCGTCGCGATCAGGGCGCTTCGCTCGGCCGGGATGCGCCTGGCCATCAATGATTTCGGGTCTGGTGCGGGCGGGCTGCAAATGCTGGCACGCCTGCAGCCTGAGAGAATAAAAATCGACGCTGAACTGGTGCGTAACGTTCACGCCAGTGGGCCGAAACAGGCGATTATTCAGGGCCTGCTGCGTAGCTGCCAGGCGCTGGAGATCGCGGTGACCGCCGCAGGCGTGGAGAAACCCGAAGAATGGATGTGGCTGGAAGCGGCTGGCGTCAGTAGTTTTCAGGGCGACCTCTTTGCGCCGCCCGTACTAAAGGGGCTGATGCCGGTCGCATGGCCTGAGTCCGTTTAAACAGGCCGGCGGCGGACTGTATTTTTCTGTGCACCGCCGCTCTTGCTTTAAGGCGGCGGGGGCAGGTCGCTCATCCGCCGTCCCGTATCCCCCCTGTGTGACTAAAATCTGCCGGCGTCATCCCCATTCTGTGGCGAAACATGGCAATAAACGCAGAGGGGTCGTGGTAATCCAGCTGTGCGGAGACGTACTTTACACTTCGCCCCTCCTGCAGCAGACGGAGCGCCATGATAATTTTCTTTCGGCTTTTCCACTCGTTGAATGAAATACCCGTTGCCTGAGTGAAACGTCGTGAGAGTGCCCGTTCGCTCAGGCTCAGCCGTTGTGACCACTGTTTCAGAGAGCAGAGCGTACCCTCATCCTGGGTCATTTCGGCAGTCATCAGCGTGACCAGCGGATCGTCTCCCGATCCCATGGGCAGATAGCAGGTGAACTCATCGCATAATGCCAGCTGCTCAATAAAGACCTTCACCAGCGAGCGATCCTGTCTGCTGACCGGATGGCCGATCTCCCGCAGAGAAAAATCGTGAATCACCGCACTGGCAATCAGATTCAGTTTAAGTGCGGTCGCTCTTTCAGGTAATGACAAACATAAAGGCGGCGCAATATTCACGATAATATAATGTATATCTGTTTTTGCGACGGAGGCATGTTCAGTATTGGGTGGCAGCCATAAGGCATATTCCGCTGTGGATAAATAAATCAGTGAAGACGCGCGGATCTCGGCCACACCTTTAATGGCATACATCACCTTTCCCCAGGGAAGACACTTTTCAGGAAATACCGTTCCTGCAGGCCAGAACTTGCGGCGAAACCAGATTGTTTTCGGTGGCATCCCGGAAAAAAATGACTCCGTACCCATCCTGAACCTCGGCAGTGATGAAATGACATGGCCGCTAATCATAACAGGCAGTCCTGTTTGCGGCATTTATCTAAATATGCCCGGCGTTATGCTGTACAGGTGAGTTTTATTTATCCGCGAGGAGAAACCTGTGTCTGGAAAAATGATTGACCTGTCTGTGCCCCTGATGAGTGGAATTCATTCAGACCCGCCGATGTTCCTGCCGGAAATTGACTATGTGGATCATAAGGCCGGTGCGGTGCAGCTGGCCGCCTCGTTTACGGGTGTGCAGCCCGGCGACCTGCCGCAGCACGAGGGGTGGGCGGTTGAGTTTGTGCGCATGAGCACGCACGCGGGCACGCATATGGATGCCCCTTACCATTATCATTCGCATATGGAGGATGGCACGGCGTCTAAAACTATTGATGAGATCCCGCTGGAGTGGTGCATTGGCCCGGGTGTGAAGCTCGATTTTCGTCATTTTCCAGACGGTTATGTGGTCACTGCCCAGGATATCAGGGCGGAACTGAACCGCATCGGACACGTCCTGGCCGCCGGGGATATCGTGCTGGTGAACACCGCTGCAGGAGGGCGCTATGGCCAGCCTGATTTCCTGTCGTCAGGCTGCGGGATGGGAAGGGAAGCGACACTGTTTCTGACCGGGTGCGGGGTTCACGTGGTGGGCACGGACGCATGGAGCTGGGATGCGCCTTTCTGCCATACGGCGGAAACCGTTCGCCAGACGCGGGATGTTTCTCTGATCTGGGAAGGGCATTTTGCGGGCAGCGTCCGGCCTTACTGTCAGATTGAAAAACTGGCTAACCTCGATCGGCTGCCGGCGCGTGGTTTCACCGTCATCAGTTTACCGGTCAAGGTGTATAAAGCGTCCGCAGGCTGGACGCGTACCATCGCTATTATCTAACTCCAGGGAGAAAATGATGTCACGTATTACCTTATCCAGCGTTGATCGTTTAACCGCTGCTGAGCGGGAACAGTACGCCCGCTTTCCGGCCAATCTGACGCTGGGGTTATTAAGAACCACCTCCTCTGTCGGAGGATATCTCTCCCTCGGCGCGTCTTTTCCTGCCGGGAAACTGGAGGACAAAGATCGCGAGATGGTGATTATGCGCGTCGGCGCGCTGAGCCATAGCCCCTACGAGCGTATGCAGCACTATCCGCTAGCATTAAAAGCGGGCTGGAGTGAGGAAGAGATTCACAATATTGAACGCGGGGTGGTGAACGGCGACAGAAACAGTGCCATTCTCAGTTTTGTCGATGAGTGTGTTAACCAGGTCAAAGTGTCCGCCAGCACGTTCCGTCACGTGGCGGAATTCTATGACGACACGCAGCTCGCTGAACTGACGCTGCTGATTGGACATTATATGATGACGGCACGATTCCTTGAGACGCTGGAGATTGATCCGGACGAGAAGGCCACCCCCTGGGATGGTCTGTCCGTATAGGCCGTCACGGCAAGCGCGGCCCGTGGGACGCGCTTGCCGGCCACGCCTGCTCTCTGTCAGGCGGCTTTACTGCTGCGTCGAATCAAGACAAGTGCGTCAGTCAGCCGCGCTTTATCAGCATCGGTCAGGTGCGGGGCATGCAGTAACGTGGCAATTTCGGCCCGATCTTCACCGCTAAATCCCCCGGCCAGCAGACGCTGCGCGATCGCCTCCAGTATGCGTTTATCCTGAACGGAGATCGACGTTCTGACCTCCTCCAGGCTTCGGGACGGGGTGGCAGAGCCCGGCTGAGATAACCAGTCTGCGAAATAACGATACTGAATGGCTTTGGCGACATCCATTTGCGCCTGAATAAAAGGCATCACCGAGGCCGGATCCAGTTGGGCCTCCTCCGCCTGTTTTTGAGCAAGCGACAGAACCTTTTCTTCCCTGACCCGGTCTTCAACGGGCAGGTGGTGGGTGGCTTTGTAGCTCGCCACCTCTTTCATATCCAGCATGCGCTGATTCATCGCCGCCGTCAGCGAAGACATGGCACTGGCGGTTGAGGAGGCGGCGAATACAGAGCCAGCCATCATTAACGATGTGATTAACAGAAGGATATAGGGCATAGATGTCTCTTTATCGGTGACGAATTCAGAGCGTTCAGCTTACACGATGAATAGTACCGGTTGGTGACAGTTTCATTGCCGGTTGTCCTGGTTATCATCAGAATTGACTGAAAGTTAACCGGATTGCATCGCTTTTATAAGAAAGCCCCGGCGCCAGGCGCTGTTTCCTTGATCCCTGGCAGGGAGGTCACCGCCACTGCTTCCATTACCCAGACGTTGTCAACGATGCACATCCGCTACCCGCGAGAAGGGGACATCCAACCCGAGTGAGGGCTGATTTTGAATGACCAAAACAAGCGCTCTTATTCAGTACTAAAAAGATGATAATGTTTCATAAAATATCTCATGCCGCGCAGGAAAGGTGTTGAAATGAAGGGATCGTGTTTGTGTGGAACAGTGGAATTTGAACTCACTCAAAAACCTGTAATGTTTTATCGTTGTCATTGCTCGCTATGCAGAAAGCAGAGTGGGGTAGGTTACAATCTCGCCACACTCGTTAAAGACAGTGAGTTTCGCTGGATTAAAGGAGAAAACTGTATCGCTTCATGGTCTAAGCCAACAGGCTACCGTACAGACTTTTGCAATGTATGCGGCTCAACGGTGCCTAATACTCTGCGAGACGTACCTTATGTCTGGATCCCTGTTGGTTTAATTGACGAACGTCTTGAAATGGAATGTGCAGGAGACTTCTGCACTGATGATGCAAGGCCCTGGGATGAAACCCGCTCACACCGTGTCCACGCTGGACCTGTTGCGTCGCTGGCATCCCTTTTAACGTGCCTGAAACTCACTGCCTAAACGTCCGCTTTTTGCATACGGCGGTGTTTTGAGAGCGACTTCCCACTGTGGCCGGGAGCGGGCTGGGATTACCAAAAGAGCATCACTATAAATGCCCGGAAATATTCGATGATCAGCAAATTTTTTCAATGATAAAGGGCTCTTAATGGACAGGATTGATGAATTAAAGGCGAAATATCCCGGCGCGAATAGCTGGCAAATGGGTGACAGCCCTGAACTGGCTGATGAACTCGCCACCCTTATTATAAAAGGGATTAAAACGGCCTCATGTGGATCTTTTGCCTCTTATCAGCAGGAAGAACCTGCCCCGAAGATGGGGAGTTATAACATTATCCTGAATGGTCAGGATGTACCGGTATGCGTTATCCGATTGGTTTCGATGCGACTGGTGCGTTTTTGTGATGTTACCGAGGCGTTTGCCCGAAAAGAGGGCGAGGGCGATTTAAGCCTCGAACACTGGCGGAAAGAGCATCAGCGATTTTTTACCCGGGAAGGTTATTTTGCTGATGATATGGAGCTGATCACAGAAGAATTTGAGGTGGTTGAGGTTCTGTGAACCTGACCCACTTAAAAAACAGGTGTCCCGCCATTGTCTCTGAGGTGAGAATGCCCCCTTTGCTCTGGTGCAGGCCCGAAGACACACTTTTGGGAAGCCATTATGGATAAGAAAGCCAGGAACATTCTCTTCAAAACGTATTGGGGCAGCAGCGGCTGGCTCTCTGAATATAAGACCGATCCCGAAGACTTTGTGTATGCCAGGGCCCGGGGCGTGATGTTCGATCCGGTCAACGTGACCCACGACGACTGTCTGCAGACAATCCTGGCCATAGCGAAACGGATGCCGCCCATCAAAGCGTCGCACGCCTTTCTGTCCAGCCTGTCCACAAAAAGACTCGACTGGCGGTCAGGTGTCGCCTCATACCATCTCGCCCGTCAAATGAGCCCACATCAATACACGCCGGTGGTCAGCGGGCAAAGTTTTAGCCCGGACGGTGCCATATGCAACACGAGCCATACCTGCTCCGTGTGCCGGGATGTCGTCCCCGGGCTGACGATGGGTGCTGAACGGTATACGAATGAGGACCTCAACATCCTCAATTTCGAACGACTGAAGTGGGGCGGTGTCCGTCACGGCCAACTGATCTATACGTGGTTTGATCTGCACGCACTGGACGGTGCTGACATTCCCGACCCAACGGATGAGGACATCGTGATCCTTGAGCGCATCCTCTCGACGATCGCATCAAGCCAGCCGGGCGATCATGCCGGTACGCTCGAAAAGCGACTGGCGGCCGCCGTTAAATCGTCAAAGAACGAGCGACGTACCATCATTAATATCCTGGGCAGTCTGGACGTGCTCAGGCCTGCATCATTCGACCGCCCGGTTCACGGCAAGAGCGACTGGTCAGCGGCGGCCGCTGCATGGCGTGGGGAAGATCGCTATGACAGGGACGCTGTTCGCCTTCACTTTGGCGACTGGTTGCGTTGCTGATTCAGGCTCTGCCGCGTTAACGGAGTCAGGCGTTGACGGGCAGATTGAGTGGAAAAGGGCCTGAGTTCATTCGGCTTTAATGGCGTTTACGCCAGTGCTGGCAGTGGAATACATGAGCATCCTTAGACATGTCATCACCTCGCTCAGTTAATCGTTTAATGGATAACATTTTGTCCAGTTGTAGTTGACCCTTGCTAAGGTCAATTCCCCGGCAACATCGCCAAAATTAATAGCCTGACGTTCAATAAAAAAGTGACGTACCGTTGCGGGTAAATAAGCAGCACCGTAACGTAGAAGAGTGCTGTGCCAGAAGGGGGCCGGTAATGGGCTGCCGGTATGACGCATCAGCACCTCATTTTTCCACTGAGAATCCAGAATCCTTTCGCAGAATGACTGGCGCATGGTTGTGGCAGGATGCTCTGGAATGCCCGCAAGCAACAACTGCCTGGGTAACGCAACTAGTCGGAGATCCCTGATAACAATTTTTTTCGCATGAAATCCAGTCCAGATATGTGTTAATTGATCCACCTTCGCGGGCAATCGCTCGTTAACGTTATACAGCGGCAGCGTCAGGGGTAAGAAGGTGAAATGGAAACCGTGTGTTGGCAGAATATCGGCAAGCGGATCCTCCTTTGTCAGTCGTTTCAATTCATCCATAAGACCTGAGACAGACAAGGACAAAGGCGGCCGTATGCCTGCTGCAAGGGCCAGTTTTACCGGATCGTAGTCGTTTTCTTCTCTGATTTCTCCGATCCCGGCATTTTTCGTCCACGTTGCGATGGTGTTCTCGTTTGCAGAACGATACATGTCTTGCAGACGTATTAATGTCATGACAAACCTCTAATTATTTCTCCTCCGCCATGGCAGGAGCTGACCTTATTACGTATTTCCCCGATTCAGGCCAGCAGCCACGGCCAGAAGTAACGCGGCCGCCGCCAGCCCACAGGCCAGCCAGAGTGTATCTGTCAGGGCCAACCTATCGACGATCAGCCCCCCGATCCAGGCTCCCAGCGCAATCCCGGCATTGAATACCCCGACATACAGCGCAGCGGCAATCTCCACGGCGCGGGGGGCGGCTTTCATCATCCAGGTCATCAGTCCGACCGAAAGCCCACCGTAAGCCAGCCCCCAGAAGATGACCACACCACTTCCTCCCGTGACCGATTGCCCGGCGGTAATGAACAGTAACGGCGTTAACACCAGCCCTGCCGCCATCACTATCAGGGTGAATATCGTATAGCGTGTTGCGGTGATACCCGCCAGAAAGTTACCTGCAACGCCAGCGATACCGTAGGCAAACAGGATGGCACCTATCCCCTGCGTATCAAATTCTGATACTGAGATCAGGAGCGGGCGCACAAAGGTAAAGGCGACGAAATGGCTTGTTACGAGTAGTAAGGTCAGGAACACGCCCGCTTGTATTTTGCGGTTGCCAAGCAGAGCAATGAACTGGCTAAGGTTAGCCGAACCCGTAACGGGCAATGACGGAATCACCGCAAGGTGGAGTGCCAGCACCAGTGCGCTGAAAAGGGTCATGATGCCGAATGCCCAGCACCAGCCCATAACATCGCCAATAAACGCCCCCAGGGGGACGCCCAATACCGATGCAGCAGCAACACCACCGAAGATGATGGCGGTTGCCAGGCCAATAGCCTTCTCCGGAACCAGACGCGAAGCAAGCCCCCCCGCGATGGCCCATATCCCACCCATGCAGAAGCCGAGCAGGATGCGGGCGGCGAGCATCACCATCAGATTAGGCGCCAGCGCGGAGGCAAGGTTTGCCACAACCAGCAACGCCAGCAGGCCACACAGTATCCACCGGCGATCTGTTCCACCCGATGCAATGACGACGAATGGCGCAAATAAAGCGGCCAGCAAGGCGGGCAGGGAGATCATCAGACCTGCGCTTCCTGTGGTCATGTTGAGCGTGCCGGCGATGGCGGTCAGCAAACCCACCGGGAGCATTTCTGTTGTCACCACAGAGAACGTCGCCAGGCCAACGGCGATAACCGCTGTCCAGGGGTTGCGAACGCATTGCATGGCAGAACATGTATTCATCATTCAGATCCTAAAAAGCGCACGCAATCAGGCGCGATGATCCTGTTTGTGCAGGGTTAAATGGCTTAAAAAGGTCATAAGCAGCACCACGGCGCCGGCACCTAAGGCGACGCAGAACCCCGCCCGGGCTCCCCCGCTGTCGACAACCTGACCGGCGAGGGCCGCGCCCAGCGCAACGCCTACATTCAGCCCGGCCAGCAGCCAGGTCATGCCCTCTGTGAGCTGGCTTTCAGCAACCTGGCGTTCAATAAGTGACATGGCCACGATCATGGTCGGGGCGAAAAAGAGGCCTGCCACCAGCACGGCTGCCGTCAGCGCAGTAAGATGGGTGACCAGTATCAGGGGGACCGTGGTCGTGGCCGTTGCCAGCCCGCCCAGCCACAACAGCCGGTGGAGTGGAGTTTTCAGTTTGAGCGAGCCATAGATCAATCCGGATAAACACGAACCCACGGCATAGGCGGATAACACCAGGCTGGCCGCAGCCGGGTGCCCCCGTTCAACAGCCCAGGCGACACTCACGATATCCACCGTGCCGACAATGACGCCCATCGCCACCATCAGCAGCGCCAGCCGCCGTACGCTGGTCATCCTGATGACCGAACCCGGGGCCATTTTGCCGCAGGAGACGGTCATTACCGGGGGTTCCGTTCCGCGCTGTAGCACCAGGGCAAACACCCCTGAAAACAGCAAAAGTGCGGCGAGCAGCAGACCCGACTGGGGAAACAGCGTGAGGGAAAGGCCAATCGAGAGGGGCGGGCCAACAATAAACGTCAGTTCATCCAGCACCGTTTCAAGTGAATAGGCTGTCTGCAAACGCGGCTGGCCCCGGTATAGCAGCGTCCAGCGTGCCCGTACCATGGCCGACATACTGGGCATAAACCCCGCCAGTAATGCGCCGGTAAACGGGACCCAGCTGGCAGCACGCCACCAGGAACAGGCGATAAGGATGACAAAACCAGCAACACTGATCGCCGTAGCTGCAGGCAAAACGCGGTGCTGCCCATAACGATCCACATGGCGGGAAATCTGCGGTGAAAGCAGGGCGTAGGTCAGAACAAAGGTGGCGGCAAGGGCTCCCGCCAGCGCATAGCCTCCGTACTGTTGCGAAAACAGAGTAATAATTCCGATGCCTGTCATCGGCAACGGGATGCGTGCGAGCAGACCCGCCATAGCAAAATGTGCCGCGCCAGGCGCAGTAAAAAGGTCTCGATACAGATTAGCCATCATCATCTCCGGTAGCATTTGCTTGCCACAATGCGGTGACAAAGCGACAATACATACAACGCGTATGAATCCAATCGTATATTCATACGGAGTGTTTGTAAATAATCATTCATGTCGTATGTAAGGAGCAAAGTATGGTTCGCCGGACCCGTGCTGAAATGGAAGAGACAAGAGCCACATTGTTAGCCACTGCCCGTAAGGTTTTTCGTGAATATGGCTACGCTGATACTTCAATGGATGACCTGACGGCGCAGGCCGGGCTGACCCGTGGTGCGCTTTATCATCATTTTGGTGACAAAAAAGGCTTGCTGGCGGCCGTTGTGGAACAGATCGATGACGAGATGGACCAACGCCTGCAGACGATTTCCAGTGATGCAGACGATCCGTGGGAGGGGTTTTGCAACCGCTGCCGGGCTTACCTCGAGATGGCGCTGGAGCCTGAATTTCAGCGTATTGTGCTGCGTGATGCCAAAGCGGTGCTGGGGGGGGCTTCCCCTGAATCACAGCGTCATTGCCTGGCGTCCATGCGGGGCCTGATTCACGATCTGGTTCAGCAAGGTGTGGTGGAAGATGTCGACCCAGAGGGATTGGCCTCTCTGATTTACGGGAGTCTGGCAGAAGCGGCATTCTGGATTGCTGACGGTGATGAGAGCAATACGAAGCTGACACAGGGCATTACCGCGCTGAACCTGCTACTTCGCGGATTGCGACGGACTGGCTGACAATCAGGCTGACATGCGCGGGGAGGGGGGCCGTGACTGGCGACAAGCGATCATCAAGGCGTGTTGACCCGCGTTGATCGCAGAGTGGACGTTAAATTTCCTGGGGCTCTTTAGACGATGAGTCTGTTCCAGACTATTTTCCACTCTGTCCCAGTCACTGAATAACTGTTCCATAATCATTAAATATTTTCATCAACAGCACCCTGGGTATTCCTTTTGCGGAGATTCTGAAACTCGTGCTCAGGCGCGAGGCAATAATAGCGGAGGTAAGTTTGTTACCGTCATAGGCAATGGTCATCTGCTTTCCGATGTTCTGCCGGGTCATGGTCGATAATTTCTTCCCACATTCATCGGTGAATCGCATGATGATATTCTCATTGTCCACTTCATCTGCCTCAACATATTCAATGGACTCTACACATCCAGAGTCGAAGGACGTCTTTTCCCCTGAGATCGAAAAATCAAAATCGCCTTTTGCTGCAACCGATGTCAATGGAATGAGTGCTACGATTAACAACGCCCCAGCTTTGATATACATCATCATCCCCTTGTTTTTGAAAGAATTCTTAATCAACCCTAATAAAAGGAAGCCAATCGGCTTCTCATAAATTAGCATATCGCAATTTCAGCAGCATCAGTTCCTGGCACAAGGCAGGTATACACTTGCGGGATGTCGCTTAGAGCGAAGAGCGGACATTATGTCTTAGAGAAGGTTTGATAAAATGGCGTTCGATCCGAACAGTTATCATTATCCGGCGATGAGCAATGAATCAAAGGCCGAATATAGCCTCAATTTCTATCGAGAGGTCAGGTGAAAAGAGGCGGCTGACTTCTACAAGCGAGCTGGCGGGCAGGTGATCACCGTAATTTCGGTACAGCACGTTGCGTAGCCCGTCTATCTCCTCAAAAGAGGTGATGAATATAGTTACTTTGATTAGTGCTGAAAAATCTGTCTCTTCTGCGCTGGCAATTTTCCTGATTTGGCTGAATATTTCTTCAGCCTGCTCAACAATACCTTCATGCTGTGCCGTTGTGCCAAACGCAGTCAGGCCGGAAATATAGAGCGTGTTGCCATGCTTTACTGAATGGACGTACGGCGCTTTTACTTCACCTAACGCACTGTAATTTTTTCTTACCAGATTGCTCATGCCGATGGCCTTTTTGAAAAGGAACAGGCCACAACCATACCATTCTACTGTGAATGCTCAACCCTGATTAGCATAGTGTAAAGTATGCCATGTCCGCTTCTGGCGCAGGGCTGCTGTTACAGCCCAAAAAATCGTAGACTGCAATGCCCGGATAACGGACTGTGCTCTCCAGTTTCTTATGGCCCAACAGAAGCTGGAGCAGCCGGTGATGCTTGGTTTTCTTGTAAAGCAGGTGAGGTTTTGTTCTTCTTATGGAAGGTGTGCTGCACAGCGAATCTTCGGGGCCAGGCTTTGCTGCCCATCCATGAAAAATGCGATTGTATTGTCGGGTTAGCGATGTTGGCAAGATGTGCAGTGATGATATGAAGCCTCTTTATTCTTATTTTTTAAAATCAATCAGTTACTTTTGGCAGGCGACGGAGTTTTTCAAAGGCGGTCTGATCAAATGAACAGGTTGAAATGGGGGTTTATGGTCTGGCTGCTTGCTCGCGTACAAGCATGCGTACCTGCTTACCACGATAGTTAACATGATTTTGAAACTGGAAACCAAAGCGTTCAGCTAAATAATTTGAACGTTTGTTTTCTTCATCAATAATACAGCACACCGGAGAGGAGAATGTCCTGTCGGCCCATAGTAAAACTGCGGCCAGTGCTTCAGACGCATAACCGTTGCCACGAACTTCTGGAATCAACGTCCATCCAGCTTCAGGGTATTGCAACTCAGGCGTGATATCACGATGCGCATCCTGAAATCCAAACGCACCAGCATAACGGCCTGTCGTTTTTTCAAACACTGCCCAGTAGCCATACCCTAACGCCTGCCAGTGCCCGATATAACGTAATAAGCGGGTCCAGACCATTTCTGCCGTTGGATTTTCTCCGCCATTAATCTTCGCCATTTCAGGCGTCGCCCAGCACTCTCTGAGTGCCGGGAAATCATCAAGTGTAAATTGCTTTAAAATCAGGCGTTCTGTTTCAAGTTGAGGTGCTTGCTGTGTCATCATTATTTTTCCTTATCTTAGTGCCAGAGTTTGGCTAATATTGACCACCTTGCACAGCTCTGTTTCCAAAAATGCATATAACGGGAGCAACGTCCGCTTCTGGCACCTGGCGGAGTGGGACAAGTCGTCTGCTGTGAGCAAGAAGCAGATGTTTAGCTTGCAGCAAGAAGGTGGCAACTTAGTTTTATTTCTTGAGCTTATGCCCATCCCTTGTTTTGCAGAACCACCCTGTATCTGTCGGAATCAACAAATGTCCTTCCGTTCACATCCCAGTATGGGTTAAATGACTTTGCCATTCTGAAACCGGCATTTTTCATTCTTTCGCAAGCATGTATCCATTCATCTTTATCCGGGTAATAAAGAACGAGTAAATCCTCCTCAGTATGCAAAGGGTGAACGGAATGGTGATGGCAAAAAGTGAATTCTATATGCCAGTCTAAATCTTCCCGCCCTAACATAACGCCATTGAAACCGTGATGATCGTTGAATTCAGCAATTTTGTGCAAACCCAGCCCCTGACTGTACATAAGAAAAGATCTCTCAAGATTAGTGACGGGTCTGGCAATACGCATATGAGTAAACATGTGGGGATCCTTGCGAAAAGACTGCATAAACTTTGGAGTCCGGCTTGAGTTTACACGCTATCATGTTTTTAATTTTCCCCTGAGAGCTCACGCTATAACACGCCTTGTTAACGTCCGCTTTCGGCACCAGGCAGACAGACTAACGGGACAAGCCGTCTGCTGTGAGCGAAAAGCAGACTCATTAGCGTCGTCGCGAACAGCTTCTGTAAGCGACGACTCACTTCACCGCGACATGAGGCATAGGCGACAAATAACGACAACGCGTAACGACATTAGACTGTCAGCCCGTAGTTTTCAGCCTTACGGCTGCGCTGTTTACGGCAGCCATATCCTTATACCCTGTATGCCCGGAGGTTTTCGGCGGCATAACTTACTCACGTTGACCTCATAGCATGTCGCAGCTGCCAACTAAATCTTCTTTTCCACCAACGGCTTTACCAAAATTCCCATGAATCAACTTGATTGCGCTGGTCGATCAATAATACTGTATATAAACACAGTAAATAATGAGAAGACAGTCATGATGTTTTTTAAGCCTGCCGATATTCACGCGATTGTCGCGTTACCCCTGTTTATTGAGCGCGTGCCGTGCGGATTTCCGTCTCCGGCCCAGGATTATGTTGAGCAGCGTCTGGATCTGAACCATCTGCTTATTGCTCACCCAAGTTCAACCTATTTTATCCGGGTCAGCGGGGACTCAATGATTGGCGCGGGGATAAACGATGGCGATATGCTGGTCGTTGACAGCGCACTGAATGCCGTGCACGGGGACATCATTGTCGCTGCCTTATCGGGCGAGTTCACCGTCAAGCAGCTGATCACCACACCCTCTCTTTCCCTCAGGCCGATGAATCCGGCGTATTCCGTTATTCCCATTGCTGACCCCGATCAGTTTGAGATCTTTGGCGTGGTGAAGCACGTCATTAAGACGATACACCGCTAATGTTTGCCCTGGTGGATGTCAATTCGTTCTACGCCAGCTGCGAAACCGTATTCCGGCCCGATCTGCGTGGCAAAGCGGTAGTTGTACTGAGTAATAACGACGGCTGTATTATTGCGCGCAGTGCCGAAGTCAAAAAGTTAAACATCCCGATGGGCGCTCCCTATTTCAAGCTTAAAGACCAGATAAAACAGCATAATATCCACGTCTTCAGCTCTAACTATGCGCTGTATGCCGACATGAGCCACCGGGTGATGACTACCCTTGAGCAGATGGCACCCGCTATCGAAATTTACTCCATCGATGAGGCCTTTATGGACCTGACGGGCGTCCGCCAGTGTCGGATCCTTGACGAGTTCGGCCGGGAAATACGGGAGCGGGTGAAGCGGGATACGCATCTGACGGTGGGGGTGGGCATTGCGCCTACCAAGACCTTAGCCAAACTGGCCAACCACGCAGCCAAAAAATGGACGAAGACCGGCGGGGTGCTGGATCTGTCGGATGTTGAGCGCCAGCGGAAGCTGATGGGGTTAGTCGCGGTCGAAGATGTGTGGGGCGTGGGGCGGCGCATCAGTAAGAGGCTAAATGCGATGGGCATCATCACGGCGAAAGATTTGTCGGAGCAAAGTACCAGCACCATTCGCAAACATTTCAATGTGGTACTGGAGCGAACCGTGCGTGAACTGCGCGGTGAGCCGTGCCTGACGCTGGAGGATCTGGCGCCCGCCAGGCAGCAAATCATGTGTTCACGATCGTTTGGCTCACGCATCACGGAATACGACGAGATGCGGCAGGCCGTGTGCGCCTATGCCGAACGCGCGGCCGCAAAGCTGCGGGAAGATGGCCAGTACTGTCGGTTTATCAGCGTCTTTCTGCGTACCAGCCCCCATGCGGAAGGGGAGGTGTTCTATGGTAATCAGGCCTCTGGCACGCTGCTGACGCCCTCGAACGACACGCGGGATATCCTTCGCGTGGCAACGGAGGCACTCGACCGGATTTGGGTTGAGGGGCATCGTTATATGAAAGCCGGGGTGATGCTGGGGGACTTTTTCTCGCAGGGGGTGGCGCAGATGAACCTGTTTGACGCCTCCCCGTCGCCCCTCAACAGCGAAGTGCTGATGGGGGTCATTGACAGACTGAATCAGTCAGGAAAAGGCAAAGTGTGGTTTGCCGGACAGGGCATTGAAAAAGCCTGGGCGATGAAGCGGGAGATGCTATCGCCCGCTTATACAACCCGCTACGCCGATCTGCCGGTGGCGAAATGAGCGCTCTTATCTGGCGCTAATCAGCAATTTTGATCACGATTTTACCGAATGCGCCGCGCGACAGATGTTCAAATGCTTCAATCGCCTCGCTGAAGGGGTACACCTTTTCAATCACCGGCACGATATTGTGCTGGTTCAGGAACGGATTCATGCGGTCAAATGCGGCGCGCGGCGCCACGGCAATGCCCCGCAGGGTGGTCTGACGGAAAATCACTGACATCAGATCCAGCTCTGCGGTCTGGCCCGTCAGGAAACCCACCTGGGCCACCGTGCCGGCCACTTTTGTTGCCTGAACGGACTGGTTGATCCCGTTACCGCCAGCCACTTCAACCGTGATGTCAGCCCCTTTACCGCCGGTCAGTTCAAGGACTTTCTTTTCCCAGTCGGGATGGGTTTTATAGTTGATGCCTTCATCAGCGCCCAGCGTTTTAATGCGGGCAAGATTTTCATCGTTGCTGGAGGTGGCGATCACCCGTGCGCCGTAAGCATGGGCGATTTGCGCGGCAAACACCGATACGCCGCCCGTCCCCTGGACCAGCACGGTCTGACCCGGCTGCAGATTTCCCACCTCCATCAGCGAATACCAGGCGGTCAGTGCGGCGATCGGCAGCGTTGAGGCTTCCTCATCCGTCATATTCTCCGGGGCCTGTACCGCGCTGTCTTCATGAATAATCATGTATTCAGCGAGGCCGCCGGGCAGCGGCATTCCTGTACACCAGTCGGGCTCATCCGCGGCGGGTTCGCCGTCAAGCCAGCGTGAGTAGAGATGGGAATTCACGCGATCGCCGATGCCGAAGCGGGTAACACCTTCTCCGGTTGACACGACCGTACCGGCGGCGTCAGAGACGGGAATGAGGGAGGCGGGTACCCGGTGAGGCTCGTAGAATCCCTCCACAATGGCTTTATCACGAAAATTCAGTGACACTGCACCTACCTTCACCAGCAGTTCACCCGGACCCGGCGTCGGAACAGGAACGTCTTCCAGCTTGAGGTGGTTAAGGCCAAAATCTTTCAGTAACCATGCTTTCATCGTTGTGCTTCCTCTTAATCATCGGTGTCGGGAGGGGGCTGAAACATTCAGCCCCGGTCAGACTCCTGAGCCACCCATTGCCGGTCAGGATAGTCACGGCAGGGGGCGGGAAAAAGAGGCGCCCGGATACTTCAGTGTTACTGTTAGTGAAACAATGCTCACCAGCGGGGGACGCGATCCCGGGTATAATGTGTGAAAGGCGTCGCGCGATGTCGGTTCATCAGGAAGGTGAAGAGGTATGATGCATCCCACTATGCTTGATTCAATGAAGGTGTTTGTTCAGGTCGTCGAATTGCGCAGCTTTACCAAAGCTGCGGATGCACTGCAACTTCACCGCCCTGCGGTCACCCGGGCGATCCAGCAGATTGAGGCGGATCTGGGCGTTAAGCTGCTGCACCGCACCACGCGCAGCCTGAGCCTGACGGCAGAGGGGGAGGCGTTTTATCAGCGGGCCAGGCTGCTGCTGCTTGAGGTCAGCGATCTCATGGCGTCATTTTCCCCCACGCAGCCGCCCCGGGGACGTTTACGTATCGACGCGCCGCTTGCCCTGACGCATGGCATTCTGGTGCCTGCGCTGGCTGATTTTCAGAGCCTTTACCCTGATATAGAGATGGTGCTGACCGCCTCTGACCGCAAGGCCGATCTGGTCGCTGAGGGGATTGACTGCGCAATCCGCCTCGGCGAACTGGATGATTCCAGCTTTATCTCCCGGCGGTTAGGCCGTGTGCGGATGGCCACCTGCGCCGCGCCCTCGTATCTGGAAAAATACGGTACGCCGCTGACGCCAGACGACCTGATACACCACAAGGCGGTTAACTTTTTCAGCGAACACAGTCGTGAAGTGATGGCGTGGAATTTTGTCGTCGACGGCGAGACGGTGGCGCGACGTCCTGCCAGCAGTATGCTGGTCAACAATTCAGACGTCCTGCTTTCCTGTGGTCTGGCGGGGTTAGGAATGCTTCATGCGCTACGCACCGCTCTGGAACCGTCTATCGCTACCGGCCGGTTGCAAGAGGTGCTGACGCCATACGCCGCCGTGACGAAACCGGTGTCCATTTTATACCCGGACAGGCGCTACCTTTCGCCTAAGGTCAGGGTCTTTATCGACTGGTTTTCCGCGCTATTTGCCAGCCAGCAGGGCGTCTGATTTCTACCGGCCGGCGCTACCGTCAGGGCAGAGGGATACGGGCGTCCTGTTGATGCCATCGCGCCAGCACAATGCCAGGCAAACAAAGGCTGATAATCACCAGAAAAGCCACCAGTGGCCCCCCCATCAGCAACAGAGCAAAGAGTAATGCGGCGTTCATACTGTTCCTTAACGATCCGTTAATAGCACCGGGTTTATGCTGTTCCAGTGGCAGCAATGTTGTTTTGATCGCGATCACAACTTGTGATGCTGTTTTTGTGGCCCGGCTCACGCGTACGCAAAACCTGAGTTAACTTGATAAAACAGCGTTACTGGCATATCGGCGGTAATCGTTTTTCAGCCCGGCTTTGGCCGGGTTTTTTTTATCCCTGAATCGGTAAGAGGGTGCAGCAAAGGGGGCTATATGGTAGCAACATTCACAGCAGTGAGTCTGGGAGCCGCGGTGACCTCGGGATCCAGTCTGGTCGGGTTTATCGGTACAAGCGATTACGGTGTCATGTTTGGCGCGTTTGCGGGTGCGGTGTTTTATGTGGCGACGGCGGCGGATATCCAGGTTATTCGTCGCGCTGCATACTTTTTGGTGTCGTGGATCGTGGGTATCTATGGGGCAGGTCTGGTGGGGGCGAAGCTGGCACAGCTCCTGGGGTACAGCGATAAGCCACTGGATGGTCTGGGGGCGGTGCTGCTGTCAGCCCTGGCGATAAAAACGCTGACATTTTTCAGCCAGCAGGATCCGGCAAGCTGGCTTGCACGCTGGAAAGGAGGGCATCATGGTAACAAGTGATCCTATGGTCATCATTAATGTGGTGGTGTGTTCGGCCATTGTGCTGCGGCTGATGTTTTTCTATAAGGCAGGAGCCAGGCATCAGCGCTGGGCGTCGTGGCTGGCCTACCTGATTATTCTGGCGTATGCCTCTGTACCGTTCCGCTTTTTGTTTGACGTTTATGCCCATACGCACTGGGCTGCGGTGACGATTAACATGATATTTTGTGCCGCTGTCTGGCGGGCAAAAGGCAATGTCGCCCAGGTTTTCGAGGTGCTGCGTCCACGGCGCTGAAAGGAAAGGGGGAAAGAACAGCGTCTTCGCGTGCAGACAGATAAACCCGCCGCAGAGCGGGTCATTACCTCACCAGTAGAACCATAAAAAGCAGGGGCATTCCGGACGCGCAGGCGGTTTTCTGGAAATAACTGGATGTATTTTATACTGCCGGTCTTCTGTAATGGCCTGATCTTACGCTTTTTTAATAATTAACTTATTGAAAGACAACATGATAATAATTTAAATCCTGAGGTGGGGTTGTGATGACGTCATCAGGCTACGTAAAATAGATCCAAAAGTTAAATCAGGAGAAGATCGTGTCTGAGTCTGTATCTGGCGAACACCCATTTGAACGGCTTGAAGAAGCCAAAAATATTGCCCTGGGCTGGCGTATTGTGGGGCAGATGCCACCACAAACCCTTGAAGAAGCCATTCAGATGCTGCATGACAGTTCGGCGTTTGCCGCAAAAGTCCACGATCTGCTGACTGAAGAGCTGGCAGCGAACGCCCGCCGTTAAAGTCTGCTGACCTGACTGACTTACCGCTGCGCGGCTTCCCGTTGATAACGGTAGCGTGACCACTCCTCCCAGCAGTGTTCCGGGTCGGTATCACTAAAATTTTGTGAGCGATCGAGCGCGCTGGCAATCGTATCGGGAATGGTTACACAGACAACAGAATCGCGCAGCGTTTCCACCTCTTCTCGTGTCAGTCTCGTCCCTTTCTGCCGCTCAGCATCACTGAGTAATCCCATAAGTGAAGGTATATAGATAGTGGCCATAGTTGTCCCGATGATTACCTTATTATTGTGCTGGTTAATTTTTCGGCAGCTGACGGGGAAACTTTAGGCGCAGAGGCAAGGTAGAGTCGTGGCTGACAACAGGAAAGGCGATTTCAGACAAAAAAAAGCCCGCTAAGAGCTTGAGTGCGGGCCAACACCAGGGAAATTGATGAGTTAAAGGATAGGATGATTTCCAGCGAATGCCAGTAAACCATCCTCATCATCCTGCCCTTTCATCAATTTTTTTGAGCCATCCAGCGATATTTGCATCAGAATTCTTCGGATACCATCCACTGATCGGCTTCATCAAACATCTCTTCGATGATGCGCAACAGCGTGGACTTATCACTCTTACTGGCGTCACTCTTCACACCATTAGCCTGCATGGGTTTCACTTTGACCACGGCGTCAGGAAACACTTTCTGTACGCGTTTTTCCAGTTCATTAAGGATAAGCTGCTCGGCATTGGCCAGACCGGCTACATTGCGCTTGTCATAAATCAGTTCAACAAACATTTTTTCTCCTTGTGCATTTTTGCTGGATAAAAATACAGGTATCTCAGGCCAGGTACAACATTATTTCTTATCTGAGGTCAATAAAGGCAGCAAACAGCCTGACGGGACGGGGAACGGGCTGAAAAGAGGGTTCTTTTGGTTTTCTGGCGGGGCTAAAATAACGGCTTCAGTACCGGAAGCATTGACGCAAAGGAAACCAGCAATGACACAAAATATTTATGATAACCCGGATTTTTTCGCCGGTTATGCCACGCTGAATCGCTCAACACTGGGCCTGGAAGGCGCCCCGGAGTGGCCTGCGGTACAGGCGATCCTGCCCCCGTTAAAACAGCGTCAGGTGGTCGACCTGGGCTGTGGTTATGGCTGGTTTAGCCGCTATGCCTGTCAGCAGGGGGCCGACGCCGTACTGGCAATCGATGTGTCGGAAAAAATGCTGGCGAAAGCGGTCTCGCTGGGGGATAACCCGGCGATTGACTGGCGGCGTGCGGATCTGGAAACATTAACCCTGCCCCCGCAGCGCTACGATCTGGCATGGAGTGCCCTGGCGCTGCATTACGTGGAAGCGCTGCCGGCGCTGTTGCAGACGGTATTTGCCTCCCTGAAACCCGGCGGGCAGTTCATTTTCACCGCCGAACATCCGATCTACACGGCTCCCCGTAACCCGGGCTGGCTGAGTAGCGGAGAACAGCAGAAATGCTGGCCGCTCAGTGACTATCAGCGCGAAGGGCAGCGGGTGACTAACTGGTTTGCCGACGGGGTTATCAAGCAGCACCGCACACTGGGAACCTGGATCAATCACCTTGTTGCCGCCGGGTTTACCATTGATTCGCTCAACGAGTGGGGCCCCACGCCGCAGCAGATCGCGCAGCAACCTGCGCTGGCAGAAGAACAGGAGCGGCCAATGCTGTTTATTATGGCGGTCACCCGGCCCAAAGCCTGATCAGTGGATGCTGGTATGCTGCGCGGAATGGCGCAGATCCAGCACGTTATTCTCTGCCTCATCCAGCAGTGCCAGCCACTGGCGCACATCCACCTCCTGCCACGCCTGGTGGCCGAGAGTGGTTCCCATCAGTATCACATCCGGGCGTAACGCCCGATAAAATTCCAGTGTCTGCCGCAGGTCGTTTTCATTACTCTCCTCCACCAGCACCGTCACCCAGCGCCCCCGGTGTAAAGTGACAGTGTCACCGACAAACAGGTAGGTCTTGCCATAGGGTGACGCATAAAGATAGCTGGTGCTGCCGGGGGTGTGCCCGGGAGTGGGAACCACATGAAAACTGCCGCAGTGAACCTCAGCCGTATGAAAGGTGGCATCGGCTTCGGCGAAGTGGCTGACCTGGCCTAACGCCCGTGCATGGCAGTACAGCGCTGAATTAAACCGCTGTTGTAATGTTCGCGTGGCAGGGCAGGCCTCATGACAGTGGGTCAGATAATGACGGATGAGGCCGCCGCGATCGGCAATCGCCTGCTGGTCTTCCGCGCTGCTCACCCGCGAAATCAGTAAATTCCCGCGTAAATGCTGCAATAAAAAACCGTGCATAACCTGGACCGGTTCATCCTCACTGGCGGGAAACTCGGGGGTGGATACCCAGAGATCTTCATACAACTGTTTCATTATTATTGTGCTCCCCACGATCAGCGCAGCACGGGATGTCCTGATAGTTGAAGCGAGGCCGCGGTATCCTCCACCGTCAACAGGCCCGCTGAGCCCAGCGGCAGAGTGACGGTATCGGCACTGTGGCCAAACTTCAGGCCAGTGACCACTGGCAGGCCGGTCAGATCGCGTATCAGGTTCCAGACGCTGTTGAAATCGTAGCCGTTGTCGTAATCCGTCGAAGTGGTTCCGCTAAAACTGCCGGTAACAATGGCACTCTGGCGGGAGAGAATGCCGCATTGATGCAGTTGCAGCAGCATACGTTCAATGCGAAAAGGGTGCTCATTAACATCCTCGATCACCAGAATCCCCCCCTGAATATCGGGCATCCAGGGGGTGCCAATCAGCGAGGCAATCATCGCCAGGTTACCGCCCCAGACGGTGCCAGCGACCTGAACCTGTTGTGATACTGTCGTCCAGTTTACCGTTAATTGTGGCGAAGTGAGCGCCCGCCAGAAGTGGTCGACGGTAAAATCAGACAAAACCTCAGAGCCGAAATTGCCCGCCAGCATCGGTGCACTGAAACTGGGTAGCCCGTTTTGCGCCAGCAGTGCCAGCTGAATCGCGGTGAAATCGCTGTGACCGCAGAGGGCGAGGGGGGCGTCCAGCAGGCGCTCACGAAGGGCCGAATAATTGATAAACGGCAGCAAGCGCGTGGCACCATAGCCGCCGCGCACGGCCAGAACGATGTCGGGTAAGGCGTCAAGCGTTGCTAATCCGTTGATATCGGCCAGACGCTGACGATCGCTGCCAGCAAAACGCTGTTCACGGCGGGCAATAATGCCGCTGTTATTCACTCGATGGCCATCCGCTTCCAGCCGGGCGACGCCGCGCGCCGCTGCCGCAGGATTGTGGCAGTAGCCAGAAGGGGCAACCAGATGAATAGTACGTGGAATTGTTGACATAACGCTCACTTTGATGATTTTTTATGCGTGCGCAGTGAATTAATGGCAATTCAGTGCGGTCGAATAACGTCGATGATGACGAATTGCTGCTGTGAAGTCATCCGTAGGCCGCACAATTTAAGAGTGACGGCAATTTCCTGAAAGTGGCAATTCCGTATGATAGTCATGAAGCTAAGGCTCAGAGGATAATATAAGCGTGAGAAAAAGCGTGAAAACAGCGGCGATCATCGCAGCATTATTGCTGGCAGGCTGTGCCAGTGAACCCCACAGAAACATTGTCCGGCAGACCGACACCCCCTTAACACAGGCTCCGCCTTCACAGGTGGCCAGTGCCTGGTCCATGATGACCGAGCAGGCGGCACAGCGGAATGGCGTCGATCAAAAACTGGTTGAAGCGATCATTGCCGTGGAATCGGGCGGCAATCCAACGGTTGTCAGCAGGTCGAATGCCGTTGGATTGATGCAGATAAAGGCTTCAACGGCCGGTCGTGAGGTGTATCGTTCTCAGGGCCTGCGCGGGCAGCCGACGAAATCAGAGCTGCGCGATCCAGTGAAGAATATCGACATTGGCACCGCGTATCTGCGCATTCTGCAGGAGCAGCAGCTGGCGGGTATACGGGACCCGAAAACCCTGCGCTATGCCACCATCGTCTCCTATGCCAACGGGGCCGGGGCGTTACTCCGCACGTTCTCCCGCGATCGCGATCGGGCGATTGCGATGATTAATGCGATGACTCCGGAAGCGTTTTATCAGCATGTGCAGAATAAACATCCGGCGGCTCAGGCGCCGCGCTACCTGTGGAAAGTGACTACCGCTTACCGCACCATCTGATATTTACTGGAAACGGTTGGCTTTATCGCGCGCCAGCCGTTCCAGTGAAAAGATCACCTGCTGTAACGCCCGCTCCTGTGCCGCATTCAGCGACAGGAAGCGAAAGCTCAGACGGGGGGTGACAATCGTTTCACTTTTACTGCCCACCACGCTGCGTTTACCGATGGTGATCAGCTGCGCATCCACTTCGAAACGGCCATAGTCCCCCATCTCAACGCGCAGTTTTTTGATGCTGTCACCGGTTTTCAGTGTCTCCGGCAGCGCGCTGTCCGAAAGGACGCCCACGCCGCCCAGAGATACGTCCTGCAGGCGCAGCCGGCCTTCACCGGAGCCGTCAGGCCAGGGAATATGGCAGTAAAACACCGGATTGAGCGGGGCGTTTACGCGAAAGAATTCGCGGCGCTGGATCATCCAGAGCAGTTCCGGCAGGTCGGCAGAAAAAGCCGGCAGCCCGTCATGCTCAACCGTCCCCAGCCTGTGCAGCGCAAATTCGACCTTGGCACCCCGGGTTTCAGCCGTGATGTGCAGGTTATCAGCCTCTCTGGCCAGCTGATTGTCATAGTCATTGCTGCCGAAATCGAGCACCATGCTTTCTTTGTCGGCATACAGCAGTCGCGTGATAAACTGGCCACGCGCGTGGGACACCATCACCGGCGTCTGGTTTTCCAGAAGATCCCGCAGGACGGCCAGTACGGCCAGCGGCCCACGTTTCAGATACTGCTCTTTGTCGTCCTCTTTCACATCCAGCTCCAGTCGAATACCACATCATGCGCGTTAGCGGCCCTGTAACGGTTATCGGCACCGGTATCGCGCCCTTTACAATTATCTTACGAAAGTTGTTAAGAAAGTTTAGATTTAAATCACAGACTTAGAAACCTCGCCTATACTTAGTGCGTTTTATTAGGTGAAGCGTTAAATCAGAAGATATTAAGGAGTCAGAAATGGGTATTCTTTCATGGATCATCTTTGGTCTTATCGCCGGTATTATCGCCAAGTGGATCATGCCGGGTAAAGATGGCGGCGGCTTCATTATCACCGTCGTGCTTGGGGTGGTGGGTGCCGTTGTCGGTGGCTGGATCAGCACCTTGTTCGGCTTCGGCAGGGTAGACGGGTTTAACTTCGGCAGCTTCGTTGTCGCGGTGGTCGGTGCCATTGTGGTGCTGTGGATCTACCGTAAAGTGCGGAGCTAAAGCCGCCTGTTTAAAAAGGGAGGCTGCGGCCTCCCTTTTTTGTTGCGTATAACCGGTGTTATTTCGCCGGTCTGGCGGCGCTGATATCGCCGACGTTATTACAGGTCGTGTCCTTCGGACAGTAGAGATCCATCAGTTTAAGTGTGACGCCGTTGGTCCAGCCAAAGCCATCCTGCAGCGGATATTCACCGCCGCCACCGCCGCCCAATCCTTTCCCTTCGACCACATATTTCTCCACCAGCTTATGCTCTTTATCATAGGTGGCCTGCACGTTTTGCAGGAAGCGCATGCCAATCTCTTTTGCCAGATCCTGTTTGCCGTAGTGGTTCAGCCCTTCGACAGCGGCCCACTGCAGGGGAGCCCAGCCGTTAGGTGCATCCCACTGCTGTCCGTTGTTCACCGTGGTCGTCACCAGTCCTCCTTCCTTCAGCAGCTGTGCCTTCACTGCCGTAGCGGTGCGGTTGGCATGATCGTCAGTGGCTGCCTGGAGATAGAGCGGGAACAGCGCAGCGGCCGTCAGCTGCGGACGGACCTGGGCTTTCTGCCAGTCATAGTCAGCGTACCAGCCCTGTTTTTCATCCCACAGATAGCGGTTAATCGCCTCCTGACGCTGCTCGGCGCGCCCGGTCAGCCGTTTGCTGGCGTCCTCATTTTTCGCCACCTGATAAGCATGAGCCAGAGTTTTTTCCAGATGGAACATCAGGGCGTTGAGGTCAACCGGTACGATGCGCGTGGTGTGAATCGTGGCCAGATCGCCCGGCTTGTCGAACCAGCGCGAGCTGAAATCCCAGCCCGAGGCGGCCCCGGAACGCAGGTCACGGTACAGCCCGGCTTTGTCGCGATCCGGCGCTTTCCCCGCAGTAGCGATATCATCCATATAAGATTCGGTACGCGGTACGTCGCGCGCATCCCAGTAGCGGTTGAGCAGGGTGCCATCCTTCAGCTTAACAATCCGCTTACTGGCTGAACCGGGGGCTAACGACGGACTGTCTGCATCGGCCATCCAGTAGTTGTACTCTTTCTCCAACTGAGGCAGATATTTGCTGTAAACGGCTTCGCCGTCGTGCTTCGCCAGCAGATCGACCATCATACTGAAGAACGGCGGCTGAGAACGGCTGAGGTAATAGCTACGGTTGCCGTTAGGGATATGGCCGTATTTATCCAGCTCCGAGGCGAAGTTGTCGACCATATCCTGCACGCGATCCCAGTGCCCGCTCTCCGCCAGCCCCAGCATGGTGAAATAACTGTCCCAGTAATAGACTTCGCGGAAGCGGCCACCCGGCACCACATAGGGTTTTGGCAGCGGCAGCAGCGAGTCCCACTGATTCGCCTGGCTGGCCGACCGTGTCAGCACCGGCCACAGGCCATTAATGTGTGCCCGCAGGCTCTGCCCGGACGGGGGAACATATTTTTCGCCAGCCGCGGGCAGGGTGAAGTTGGTTTCAACAAAGCGCTTCAGATTGAAGTTGCGCTGCTGTTTCTGCATCTGCCAGTCGCTGAGAATAGCGGTTGGATCCTGCTTAGGCACGGCGTCGGCAAACGTTTTCTGGTCGGGATACAACTTCGCTGCCTGTACCGCGTGGAACAACGGCCCCAGGCGCACATCAGGCGGCTGGGGATTGCTACTCAGCATCCGCTGGCTCTCTTCTGCCTGCAGCGAGAAACTGGCCGCCAGCGCTGCAGTCAGTAATAAGGGCGTAAACAGGCGGGTGTTCCATTGACGTTGTTCGACTCTTCTCATTGGCCATTCTCCATGTCCAGACCGTGCTTGATCTGTAAGTAGTTGAGCAGATTAAAACTTTAGTCGATTTTGACGAAATGATCAGGAAGCGAAGGGATAAAATGTGAGTCAGGTAAGGATTTTAGCGCGATGGAGGGTTCTGGTAACAGGGATCCGGGGAAGCGACGGGGGCGGCATGCGCCCCCGTTGAGTGACCTTACAGGTTAACGCAGAGATCTTCTGGCAGACCGAGCATCAGGTTCAGGTTCTGTACCGCCGCGCCGGACGCACCTTTACCCAGATTATCCAGCCTGGCGACCAGAATACTCTGACGCTGCTGCGCATGGCTGAAGACGAACAGTTCCATATTATTGGTATTGTTCAGCGCTTCCGGCAGCAGATACGGCGATGTCTCCTCATCCAGGTGATTCAGCGCGTGCACCTGAATAAATGGCTGACCGGCATAGAAGCTGGCCAGCGCCTGCTGGAAAGCCGCGCCGTCGCTGTTATTCACCGGGATAAAGACCAGCATCCCCTGGGCATAATCACCCACCGCTGGCTGGAAGATAGGTCTGCTGGTCAGCCCTCCCCAGGCCTGAATCTCTTTCAGGTGTTTATGATCAAACCCCAGACCGTAGGCGGCGAAGCCGGTACCAGTCTGCTGGTATTTTTCGATCATCGCTTTACCGCCGCCGCTGTAGCCGGACACGGCATTGATCGCCAGCGGCTGATCGGCCTTAAGCAGACCGCACTGCGTGAGCGGGGCCAGCAGGGCAATGGCCCCGGTAGCATAGCAACCCGGATTGGAAACATGGCTGGCCGCACGGATTTTTTCACGCTGGCCGGCAGCCAGTTCCGGCAGGCCATAAACCCAGCCTGCGTCAACGCGGTGGGCGGAGCTGGCATCCAGTACGCGCGCACCTACAGCATCGGCCAGCGCGACAGCGTCACGCGCAGCCGCATCGGGCAGGCAAAGAATACTGACATCAGCCTGTTTCATCAGCGCCTGACGGGCGCCAGCCTCTTTGCGCTGCGCCTCATCAATGTGCAGCATTTCAATCCGGGGATGACGGGCTAACCGCTGCTGGATCTGCAAGCCGGTGGTGCCCGCCTGACCGTCGATAAACACGCGATATTTCTGACTCATTACAGCCCTTTGCCTTGAATAAGTGAAAAAACAGTAGTGTCAGAGTATGCGGGAAGGAGGCCGTGAGAACAATAAAAAATGACTGATTATCTGATTAATTTGCATAAAAAGTCATTTGTCGGAATTGAGTAAAAAGATCACGCTGCCGCGATACCACGGCGAGGCCAGCAGGCGCTGCTCATCCTGCTGATTCCATTGGCCGTGCTGTACCAGTCCCAGGCGAAAGGGGATGCGCAGGCCATCCAGCGCCGGAAGATAGTCCGCATAACGGCTGACCGTCTGACGTCCCTGATAGCTCTGGATCACCAGCTCATCCACCGGCAGTGCATTCAGCGTGGCGACGTTGCCGGTTTTTGCCCAGTCGAGCAGCCCGGTCACCCCCAGAGAGAACTCTGGCGGCAGGACTTTTCTCAGCCGCTGCAGAAACAGGCTGTACTGATCCAGACGGTGGGTGGCTGCATCAAAGTCAATCTGCACCCCGGCCACGTGATTACCGGCCTGCTGCCAGCGCCGCGCCAGCTGAACCGTGCGCTCCAGCATGGCGTCCGGCACCGCCAGCGTTTCCATACGCACGGTGATCCATATCTGTGGAAAGGTTAAACGGCTGACCGGCAGACCCATACGGATAAACGCTGCCTGACCCTGCCGGGAGATCACCTCGCCCTGATGCAGATAGACAGTGCGCGCAGTGCGCAGCTCAGGGCCCGGCCGGACGCCGGACCACAGCCAGAATGCCTGAGCGTCGCTGGCGATAACCTGCTGCGTGGCCCTGACCGGCAGAGCGGACAGCAGTGCCAGCGCCAGGCTTACCAGTAATACTTGAGCTTTGTGGCCCATGTGCTTCCCGGATACTGTTTTTTCAGCTGCGTAAACCAGCGCTGACGCTGGGACTTATCGACTTCTGCACCGCCGCAGTCGCTGTAGCCCGACGGGGCGTAGCACATCACGGCGCGGTACAGCGCGTAGCTTTTATCTTCCGGCTCCGCTTTGCTGTTGCCAATCACCTGCTGGTAGTAGTGCTGACGGTCCGGCCGTCCGGGCCGTTTGCCTTCCGTCACCGTCGTATCCAGCGTGCCGTTACCGCCGCTGTCGGCCGCGAGACTGACCGCAACACCGGTGGTACGGAAGAACTCGCTCAGACAGTTCAGCGCATGGCTGTTGTCACGCTGACTGGCCAACTGAGTAACGACCGTCTGCAGCGACGGGCAGGCATAGCCTTTTTCAGTCTTTTCCCCGCTCCAGTCGAAGGCGCTGAGCTGCACATCGTCAAAGGCTGCGGTCACCACCGGCGTGGTGATATGCCCGGCCAGCGTCCGGTCCTGCAGCCAGTCGTTGTAGCGCGCTTCGGTAAGATCCCGCACCAGCAGGGTGTGCAGGGCGATGGTACGTTCTTCATCATTGGGCCCCGTGCTGGCCTGCTGACGCAGCAGAGCGGGGGTAGCCCGGGTCTTCAGCACCAGCGAACGGTAACGCAGGTTTGTTACCTGACTGTCCGCGGCGAAGATTTTTGCTGTTTCATCGCCAGAAACCAGCGCGGCGGCCAGCCGTGCCTGCAGGAACTGCTGCTGTTCTGCATCCTGACTCAGGGTTAACAGATGTGACCAGTGGTCACGGGCAGCCGGCCACTGCTGGCGGGCCATCAGTGCATCGCCGTACAGGACCTGTTCGCTGAATGTCAGGATATCGTGCGCGGGCAGGGTGTCTGCCGGTTTAATCGCGGCGATCACGGCGGGGTAGTCGCCCTGACGGAATGCCTGCATCCGGGTCAGATAGTGCCACAGCGGCAGCCGGCCGGCCTGGTCGAAAATCGGCTTAATGCTTTCAAGATAAGCCGCATCAACGCAGGGCTGGCGTGACGGGCAGTCTTGACTGCGCATCAGACGCAGCGTCTGAGTAAAGGTCAGCAGCGGGGCGCCGGTGGCACTGGTGAATATCGCATCACCGCTTTGATCTTTGCTTTGCAGCTTCAGATCGTTTTCGGCGATCAGCGCGATAACGTCATCTGTGCGGGTGGCCTGCGTCAGGGAGTGCTCATATTGCGTGGCCAGCGAGTCCCAGTCTTCCAGATACCAGTTAATACGGCGCATCAACCCCTCTGCCGAGGCCACATACAGTCCTTTTGGCCAGGCCGTCAGATAGGCACGGGCCGCAGTCATCGCAGTGGCTGCGACCTGTTTGTCGATTTTTTTAACGTCGAACTCGCCATATTCACCGTTGGCGTTCTGACTACTCTGATTCAACGCCGTGCGCATCAGCATATAGCTGGCCGTTTCCGCAACCCAGGGCTGTGTGGATTTTTCCAGTGAGGTGAATGCCTGTCCGGCGGCCGGATAGTCACCCTGATAGAAGAAGCTGGCGGCCAGCAGGTAGTCACGGAAGGCCTGAGCCGCAGAACCTTCAGGACCGGGCAGCGCTGCTGTCTGCTGGCGGTATTCGGCACTGTCGGACAGTGACATGCGGGCAGTGGCCAGCGCCTTGCGCTGTTCTGCGTCCAGCGTGGTATCGGCCAGCAGCGCAGCGAAAAACTGGGAAACGGTGCTCAGCGTGTAAGAGACAAAACGATTTTCCTCTTCGCCTGGCGCCATCGGTGTGACCTTAAGAATGTTGTCGTTAAGACCCAGCGCGGCAATCTGCGTTAGCAGCTTCGCAGAGAGGGGATCGTCCATGACCGCCGGACTGGTGGGGGCAGTCGTCGCCTCGTCATGGTAGCCAAAATAGAACGAACGGCTACGCGTCATGTCCTGTGGCACCGGCTGTGCCAGCAGAGAGGGCGGCATCTTTTCACTCACCAGGCGCAACAGATTGTCACGGGTGTCATTGGTCACGTCCAGCACCGGCGGGCTGACGATAAAACAGTCGCTGCTGCCCCACTGGCAGCTCTGAATATCCGAAGACGCGAACGCCTGAGCGCTGACGGTCAGTGACGCCAGGACGGTGAGGGCAACCCTTGATTTACGCATAATCCTTTCCGGTAGGTAATGGAGCGTTGATGAGCCCGCGAATAGTAAGCCGAAAGCAGATCACGCTTCAATGGCTTTGCCGTCGTTAATCGTCTGCTGCAGGATGACGCGACAGGCGTTATCCCGCTATGATGCCGGTAAAATTAAAGAGTTCAGGGGAACAGGCATGACGGTATGGCAGTGTTACCTGCGCGGCTGGAAAGGGTATGTCAACTTTCAGGGGCGGGCGGGCAGAAAGGAATTCTGGGTATTTCTTGGCATTAATATCCTGGTGTCGCTGCTACTGGGCGTGCTGGTGATGTCTCTGCTGGCGCTGGCCGGTTCGCGTGCCGCGATGTTTTATGGCTCAATGGCGCAGTCGCTGTTCTCCCTGCTGTTTCTGCTGCCGTTTATCGCCGTCGGTATTCGCCGCATGCACGATATCAACCGGTCGGGCTGGTGGTTCGGTGCCATCTTCATTACCTCCGGCCTGTTTAAGCTGCTGACGGCGATCCTGCGCGGTTTCGCCACACCGGAAACCTTTATCTACGGACAGATGGTGCTGTCGGTGCTGCTCGGCTGGGTGCCGCTGGTGATCATGATCGTTCTCTGCTGCAAAAAAAGCGTTGTGCCGGAACCTGCGCAGGCCTGAGCCGCTGACCTGCCCGACGGTGTACTGACGCCAGCGGGCAGGCTTCTGTTGGTGGTTACACTTCGCGAAGCTTAAAGACCCGCACCATCTCCAGCAGCTGTTCTGCCTGCCGCTGCATGGCCTGAGCCGCCGCTGCCGACGCCTGAGACAGCGTGGCGTTCTGCTGGGTGGCAGCATCCATCTGCACCACCGCGACATTCACCTGGTCAATCCCGCTGCTCTGCTCGCCGCTGGCCATCGAGATGGTTTCCACCAGCTGGCTGACGCGCTGCACGCTGCTGACGATCTCTTCCATGGCGCTGCCTGCTACCTTCACCAGCGAATTTCCCGCATTGATGCGCGTCACAGAGCGATCGATCAGCGTGCCGATCTCTTTTGCCGCCGTGGCAGAACGGTGTGCCAGCGCCCGGACTTCGGCCGCCACCACAGCAAAACCCCGTCCCTCGCTGCCGGCGCGTGCAGCTTCGACCGCCGCGTTGAGCGCCAGGATATTGGTCTGGAAGGCGATGCTGTCGATGACCCCGATAATATTGCTGATTTCGGTAGAGAACTGGTGGATCTCACTCATGGTCTGAACCACCTGTTCAACCACTTCACCGCCCTGGCTGGCGACGGCGCAGGCTTCAATGGAGATATCGCTGGCGATGCGCGAATTTTCTGCGTTATTTTTTACCACCGAAGTCAGTTCTTCCATCGAGGCTGCTGTCTGCACAATCGCGCTGGCCTGGGCTTCATTGCGGGTGGACAGCTCGCGGCTGCCGGTGGCGATCTCAGCGGAGGCCGAGGCAATGGTCTCCGTTCCGGCACGAACGCCGGAGACAATGCGCGTCAGATTGCCGTTCATGTCGTGCAGGGCATGCATCAGCCCGGCCGTTTCATCACGACCGCTGACTACAATAGTCGTCTGCAAATCGCCGGATGCCACGGCGCGGGCGACAGAAACCGCCTGAGCCAGCGGGCGGGTAATACTGCGGATCAACCACCAGGTGATCAGCGTCCCGGCCAGCAGCGTCAGGCCCATTGCCAGCAGCAGCATCAGGCGGGTTTGCTGGTACTGGTGCAGGTTGCGCGCTTCACTCTGCTGACGCAGCAGCATTGCCTGCTTCAGCGTGGTGCTGACCACTTCATCAATCATCCGGGTGGGTTCACGATCGATGCCCGTCACCAGACGGTCGACACGGTGGGCGCTGCCGCTGTCCCGCAGGTCATACTGCTGCAGAGCGGAAAGATAGTGCGCTTCCAGTGCGGCATGCAGTGTCCGTGTTTTCAGCACCTCCGCATTACTCAGGCCGATTTGTGGCAGCATGCTGCTCAGTTGAGTGAGCAGGCGCTGGGTGTTCTGACTGCGGGCGATAAAGGCCGTGCGATACTGATCGAATTTTTCCTGACCCTGAGTGCCACGCAGCAGGGTATTTTTCCACTCCTGAACCTGGATTTTAAACTGTACCTGCGCGTTGCGTGCGGTATCGATACTCTCTGCGATGGTCGCTTCCGTGGCCAAAATATGTTGATTCTGTCTCAGTCCATCAGCGTTGATCATCAGACCACGCAGGCCGGTAAACAGGGTGGCCAGCAGTAAGATAGCCGCCAGCAGGCTCAGTCGCTGTCCGATGGAGAGGTGATTCAGTTTCATAGCGTCAGGATTTCCCGGTTAAAAAAATCAATAAGGTCACATACGCCAGTGGTATCGACCCAATCGGCAGTGACTTTAATCGGCAGGAAAGGGAAAAACGAAGAGAGTAGCGACTAACAGGTTGATCTGTAAAAGGAAGGGGGGTTTATGACGTTTTCGTGACAATGGCATCCCCTCCGCAGCGGGAGGGGAATACCGGGTTACGCGATTATTTTACGCACTTATCGCATTGGTTTTGCTGGATCTGCTGGAAGAAGTCGTTGCCTTTATCATCGACCAGAATAAAGGCCGGGAAGTTCTCCACTTCGATCTTCCAGATGGCTTCCATCCCCAGTTCAGGGTACTCAATGCACTCCAGACTCTTGATGCTCTGCTGCGCCAGCACGGCAGCCGGGCCGCCAATGCTGCCGAGGTAGAAACCGCCGTGCTTGTGGCAGGCATCTGTAACCTGCTGGCTGCGGTTGCCTTTTGCCAGCATGATCATGCTGCCGCCGTTGGCCTGCAACTGGTCAACGTAAGAGTCCATACGTCCGGCGGTTGTCGGGCCGAGAGAGCCGGACGCATACCCTTCAGGCGTTTTGGCCGGGCCGGCGTAGTAGACCGGGTGATCCTTGATGTACTGCGGCAGGCCGTCACCGCTGTCAATGCGCTCTTTCAGTTTGGCATGGGCAATATCGCGGCCAACGATAATGGTGCCACTCAGCGACAGGCGGGTCGACACCGGGTATGCCGACAGTTGGGCAAGGATTGCCTTCATGGGACGATTCAGGTCAACCTGCACCACATCGCCTTCACCCTGCTGGCGCAGTTCAACCGGAATGTACTGGCCCGGATTCTCTTCCAGTTTCTCAATCCAGATCCCGTCGCGGTTGATCTTCGCTTTGATATTGCGGTCAGCGGAGCAGGAGACGGCCATCGCCAGCGGACAGGATGCGCCGTGACGCGGCAGGCGGATCACGCGGATATCATGGGCAAAGTATTTGCCGCCGAACTGCGCTCCGAGGCCCAGCTGCTGTGCAGCCAGCAGCAGTTCCTGTTCCAGCTGAACGTCGCGGAACGCCTGACCGTGTTCATTACCCTCGGTCGGCAGCTCGTCATAATAGTGCGTGGAGGCCAGCTTGACGGTTTTCAGCGTGCTGTCAGCCGAGGTGCCGCCGATGACAAAGGCAATATGGTACGGTGGACAGGCGGCCGTGCCGAGGCTGCGCATTTTTTCAGTCAGGTAATCTTTCAGTTTACCCGGGGTGAGCAGCGCTTTGGTTTCCTGATACAGGTAAGTTTTGTTGGCTGAACCGCCGCCTTTTGCCATGCACAGGAATTTATACTCATCGCCGTCAACGCTGTAGAGGTCGATCTGCGCGGGCAGGTTGGTGCCGGTATTGACCTCTTTGTACATATCCAGCGGGGCATTTTGCGAATAGCGCAGGTTATCTTCTGTATAGGTGTTGTACACGCCCTGGGCCAGGGCGGCTTCATCGCCGCCGCCGGTCCAGACACGCTGGCCTTTTTTACCCATGATTATCGCGGTGCCGGTGTCCTGGCAGGTCGGCAGAATGCCTTTGGCGGCGATTTCAGAGTTCCTCAGGAACTGCAGGGCGACATACTTATCATTTTCACTGGCCTCGGGATCGGCAAGGATCGCTGCCACCTGACGCTGGTGGGCAGGGCGCAGCATAAATGAGGCGTCATGGAAGGCCTGCTGTGCCAGCAGCGTCAGCGCCTGTGGCTCGACCTTGAGGATTTCCTGTCCTTCGAATTCGGTCACGGAAACGTGGTCGCGGGTCAGCAGGTAGTATTCGGTATCCTCTTTGGCAAGAGGGAACGGGGTCTGATAATGGAAAGGTTTTTTCGACATTGTGCTCTCACTTAATGATGTGCTGCCATCCTTCTCTGACGCGGAGGCCCGGCAACATTAATGGCGATATCTGTTTTATTTTTTTGTCCTGCCGGCCCGGGCTCGGGTCGGCAGGTCAGGAATGGTATAACATTGTTGCAACATCTGCATGCCTGAGTGCGAAATTAACCGTTAAGTCCGCATCAGAACATCATCACCATCCACGGATAGCCAATCAGCATCAGTGCGCAGAGGAAGATAGCACCGAAGATGGTGCCCAGACGCCAGTAGTCTTTGGTGGGCAGGTAGCCGCTACCGTAGTAAATCGGGCTTGGGCCGGTACCGTAAGGGGTGATAATGCCCATCACACCCAGTGAGGTACACATCATCAGGCAGAATACCGGCATATTAATGCCTGGAATTGATGCCGCGATGGTCAGCATGGCCGGCAGTAGCGCGGTGGTATGTGCTGTGGTACTGGCGAACAGGTAGTGCAGCAGGAAGAAGGCAATCATCAGCACGACGGCTGAAACCTGTGGATCATAGCCCTGCAGCAGCATTCCCCCTTCTTTACCCAGCCAGGCAATAAAGCCGACGCGAGCCAGGCCGTCTGCCAGCGCTACCAGAGTGGCAAACCAGGCAAAGGTGTTCCAGGCCGGTTTGTTGCTGGTAATGTCGTTCCAGTTGAGGACGCCGGTCCACAGCATCAGCACCACCACCAGCAGGGCAGCCATGGCCGGTTCAATCCATGCGGTAGCGAAGATCCACATCAGCAGGGCCGAGACCACGAACACCAGCAGCAGGATTTCATTACGGGACAGCTTACCCAGTTTTTCCAGTTCACTGATGGCCCAGCGCGGCACTTCATCGTTGAATTTCACTTCCGGTGGATAGAGCCAGTAGGCCAGCAGCGGCATGGTCAGCAGCAATATCAGACCCAGCGGCAGGAAGGCGAGGAACCACATACCCCAGGAGATATCGAAGCCCACAACGCTTTTCACCAGAGCCAGGGCCAGCAGGTTTGGGGCCAGCGCGGAAAGGAACATGGAGCTGGTGATACAGGCTGCGGTGATGGCCACCCACATCAGGTAAGAACCAATCTTACGGGCACTGGGGTCATTAGGTTTTGAACCGTACAGCGGCGGCAGGTTGGCAATAATCGGGTAGATAGTGCCTCCGCTGCGCGCGGTATTGGACGGAGTGAAAGGGGCCAGCAGCAGGTCAGCGAAGGTAATAGCGTAACCCAGGGTCAGGCTGCGGCGACCCAGGTATTTCACCAGAATCAGCGCCAGACGACGGCCAAACTGCGTTTTGTCGTAGCCCGCAGCGAACATAAATGCCCCGAAGATCAGCCAGACGGTAGAGTTACCAAACCCGCTCACCGCCCATTTAAAGGCCTGAGCTGCCGTTTTGAATTTCGGATCGGCCAGTTCAGCCGGGCTGAACAGCAGCCACTGACTGAACAGCGCGATCACCACCACGCCGGTGAGGCCGATAACTGCCCCCGGCAGTGGTTCAAAGATCAAACCGACAATGACCCCAACGAAGATGGCGAAGAAGTGCCACGCGTGAGGTTCCAGGCCTTGCGGAACCGGCACCAGCAGCAGCATTACCGCCACCAGAACCGGCAGGAACAACATAAGCAGGCGTTTTTTTTGCGCCGCGGGGGCAGGAGGGGCCTTTGCGGGTTCACTTACTATCGATGTCTGTTTCATAGTTTTTGTCTGCAAGTTAATAAGAATGCGTTAAGTATCCCGGTGCGTTATAGCGGTTTTTTTTTACTTTCTTTTCTGTTTATTGCGCTTTTTTACCGTGATACCTGAATCTTTTTTCGCCTGTCCCTGCCAGGGGACGTCATTATTTATCGGCTTGATATAAATATAATGCGACTTCCTTAAATATAGACTTTGATCTAGATCAAGAAAAATTAAAGGACCCTTTTATTTTTAACAAATGCGTTTGAATTAGTATAAGCGAAGTTCACTTTAACCGCTCATTATGCCTGATAAGGGCATTTTTATTTCCAGTAAAAGAGGTGTTTTGACTTGCAAGTGACTGAATTTAATGTTTTTTATTTTATTGTAAACCATAAGTTGATTTTTTGTTCTTGTTAGTTAACAATTAATGAAAGTATTTATATCATTTTAAGGTAATAAAAAGCAATTGTTTATTCAAAAGTTAAATAATTAAAGTTATCGCTTATATAGCTAAAGAAATTGCTATATTAGCGCCATGACATCGGACCATTCATATAAATAATAAATAGCTGTCCGCAACAGAATTCAGAACTTTTAATTTGGAGTCCACCTTATGAATACGT
>Ga0308168_1000149_pt1 | contig 111674 bp, 106 predicted proteins | sample PhyCR2_FD_202133 | JGI IMG/M metagenome (GOLD analysis project Ga0308168, IMG submission 202133) | Phyllosphere microbial communities from UC Gill Tract Community Farm, Albany, California, United States - DLSLRC.R2 | ecosystem: Host-associated > Plants > Phyllosphere > Unclassified | place...
GGAGTCGACCAGCGGTGGGCAGAAAGTGGTGCGTGCCAGCGGCCGGATGCTGTTCAATATGAAAGAAGCCGCACAGTGTACAGGCGCCACCCTGCGCTCTTCGCTGATCGGCTTCTTTGTGGGTGTGCTGCCGGGTGCCGGTGCAACCATCGCCAGCGCCATCGCCTATATGAGTGAGAAAAAGATCGCTGGCGGGGAGACCTTCGGTAAAGGCGATATTCGCGGCGTGGCCGCGCCGGAAGCCGCGAATAACGCGTCGGCCTGCGGCTCCTTTATTCCGATGCTGACGCTGGGTATTCCGGGGTCGGGCACCACGGCGGTTATGGTCGGTGCGCTGACGCTGTATAACATTACCCCCGGCCCGGCCATGTTTACCGAACAACCGGATATCGTCTGGGGGCTGATTGCCGCACTGCTGATCGGCAACGTGATGCTGCTGATTATGAACATCCCGATGATCAATATCTTTGCCCGCATGCTGACCATCCCGCTGTGGTTCCTGGTCCCGGCCATTGCCGCGATCTCGGCGGTGGGCGTGTATGCCGTCCACAGCACCACCTTTGATCTGCTGCTGATGGTGGGACTGGGGATATTCGGCTATATCCTGCGTAAGATGGATTTCCCGATGTCGCCGCTGATCCTGGGTTTCGTGCTCGGGGGGATGCTGGAGCAGAACCTCCGTCGGGCGCTGTCCATCAGTAATGGCAATCTGCCGATCCTCTGGGAAAGCCTGATCTGTAAGCTGCTGCTGGTACTGGCCGTCGGCGTTCTGGTCGTGCCACCCATCTGGAAACGCTGGCGGCGTCAGCGCCTGCAGGCGCGCAGCGATCTGTCATAACCGGGTGAAACCGCACAGGGCGGCCCTTCAGGGGCCGCCCTTTTTTCTGGTCATCCCGCGCTGCGGTGACGGTAGCGCTCCGGCGTGGTGCCCGACTGCTGCTGAAACATCACAATCAGCGCTGAAGCCGAACTGTAGCCCAGATCCAGCGCCACCTCCTGTACGCTTTTTCCCTGTTCGAGCAGAGAAATGGCATGCAGAAACCGCAGGCGCTGCCGCCACTCGCTGAACGACATCCCCAGCTGCGACTGACAGCGCCGGGACAGCGTACGCTCGGTGGTGTAGACGCGTTTTGCCCACTGCGCCAGCGTGGTGTTATCCCCCGGGTTCTGTTCCAGCGCCAGCAGCACCGGCGACAGCATCTTATCCGGCGTGGAGGGCAGATAGCTTTGCTGGCTTTCCGCCGTGCGTAACTGGTCGAGCAGCACCTCACACAGACGCTGATCCTGCTCTGTCTTCGGTACTCCCAGCTCCCGCCGGGCACACTCTTCGATAATCGCATGAACCACCGGGCTGACGCGCAGCAGGCAGGCGCGGTCAGGTAATCCGTCACAGGCTTCTGCCGCAATATTCAGCGTGCGAAAGTGTGCCTGTTTATGGTTGTAGCTGGCGTGCTGCTGGCCCGGCGGCACCCAGATAGGCAGATTCGGTGGGGTCAGCAGACGTTCTCCTTCCACCTGCATCTCCAGCACATTACATTTGACAAAGATCACCTGCCCCCAGCGGTGCTGGTGAGGAAGGTACTCCGTGCGGGCATTGGCCTGCTCGTAGCGAAAGAAAAGCCTGAGCTGTTCTGCATCCGCCGGGGCGCTATAAGTGAGTTGCTGGATCATCTTGTCCGGTTCCATGGTACTTTTGTCTTATTATCGTTATCTGTATTAAATGCGACAAGCTTACACTGCTCCGCTGTCGTACAGATGAAGAGAAGAGTGATGAGTTTTATGTTTCCCCTGCTGGCGGTGCTGATCTGGTCGGTTAACGCCATTGTCAGCAAAATGTCGGCTGCCGCGATCGATCCGGCGGCGATCTCCTTTTACCGCTGGCTGCTGGCGCTGCTGGTGCTGACTCCATTTGCCCTGCCTGGCGTCTGGCGTCACCGCCAGCAGATCGCCCGGTCGTGGTGGAAACTGCTGGTGCTGGGCCTGCTCGGCATGGTGCTGTACCAGAGCCTGGCCTACTATGCGGCGCACAGCGTCAGCGCCCTGTTTATGGGCATTCTGAACGCGCTGATCCCGTTGCTGACGGTGTTGTTAAGTGTGGTCGTCATGCGGCTGGCCCCGACGGTGGGCATCCTGCTGGGCAGCCTGCTTTCGTTCTGCGGCCTGGTCTGGCTGGTCAGCGCCGGTCAACCTGCGCAGCTATTGTCGCACGGTCTGGGCAAAGGGGAGATGATGATGTTTGCCGCTTCGGCTTCTTATGCCCTGTACGGCGTACTGACCAAGCGCTGGGCCATTCCGCTACCCAACTGGCAGAGCCTGTGGGTGCAGATCTTCTTCGGGGTGCTGTTACTGACACCCAATTTTCTGATGGCACCGGACGTGTCACTGAATGCGCAGAATATTCCGTTAGTCCTGTTTGCTGCCATCCCGGCGTCGGTGATCGCTCCCTTCCTGTGGATCCAAGGCGTCATGAGGATGGGGGCCAGCACCGCCAGTATTTTTATGAACCTGGTACCCATTTTCACCGCGATCATTGCCGTCACCTTTCTGCATGAATCGCTGCACAGCTACCACTTTATTGGCGGAGGGATCACGCTGGCAGGAGTGATCCTTGCCCAGCGACTGCGTATTCCCCTCTCACGGCAATAAATATCGTATAAAGGGGCGCGATTGCGCCGTCGGCTCTACCTATCATGGGGCGGGGTTGTTATCATAGTGGATGACTACTCTGCTCCGGCGCTCCCCGGACGTTGACTTTGACTGAAGGACTTCGCCATGCAACCTATAAGCGGCCCCGGCGCGCCGTTACCCGGCGATCGCCCGACGATCGATGCCCCTCCCGGCAGTGTACGCCCGGGTAGCCCTGCGGGCACCACCGCCGCGGGCGAACAGCCTTTAACGCCTGCCCAGCGCACCACGCTGGAACGCCTGATCGTCAAAATTATGTCGCTCAGTTCGCTGAAGTCGCCCGAATTGTGGGCGGGTCTGCGCCATGAAGTGGGAGTGAAAAATGATGCCGGTTTACAGGCGCGTCATTTCCCGCCTGCGGAACAGTTTCTGAATACCCGCCTGTCGCAGGTGCAGAACACGCACGCCACGCGTCAACTGCTGCAACAGCTGACCGACCTGCTGCCGACCGGCAATAACCGCCAGGCGGTGAGCGATTTTATTCGTCAGCAGTTTGGCCACACTGTACTCAGCTCCCTCAATCCTGACCAGATGCGTCAGGTACTGACGATGCTGCAGAATGGTCAGATTGCCATCCCCCAGCCGCAGCAGAACCGCGTCACCGACCGCTCCCTGCTGCCTGCGGAACATCAGACGCTGAACCAGCAAATTTCACGCCTGGCGGCAGCCACCGGGGAACAGCCGGTCAAACTGTGGGCCTCGCTGCTAAAAGTGGTCAACCTGCACAGCGGCGACCCGATCCCCTCGCGCTTTTTTCCGCTGATGAACCAGTATTTACAGACCAGCCAGACCCTGAGCCAGCACGCCGCACCGACGCTCCATCTGCTGACAACCACGCTGAAACAGCCGCCGGATGCGGGAGAACAGCGAATGCTGGAAGACTACAGCCAGCAGCGCTTTAACGCCACGCCGCAGACCCTGTTGACCCCCACTCAGACCCAGGATCTGCTCAACCAGCTGTTCAGCCGCCGCGCAGAACGCCTGCAGGAACAGCCGCTGGCCGACAGCGAACTGAATCCGCGCCCGGTCACCGTCCCGCTGTGGGGTGCACTGCCGCCCGTTCTGCAGCCGCTGGCCAACCGTCCGGTATTTACCGCGTTCGCCGTGCTGCTGCTGCTGGTGCTGTTCCTCTGGATGCTGTTTTAATTCAGACGGTTTTGCCGGCCCGGAGGTTCCCGCTCTGAGCCGGCCTGTTCTACGCCGTCGCTTCGCTGACCTTGTTTTCGCCAAATTTGTCACGCATATGCTGCTCAATCTCCTCCAGACTTTTCCCGCGTGTTTCTGGCAGCATAAAGGCCACGAAGGCCAGCGAGCCGATATTAATAATGGCAAAAATAAAGAAGACCTTACTGCCGGCAAAAGCCATCAGCGGCGGGAAGCCGAAGGCCACCACTGCATTGAAGATCCACTGCATGGACACCGCAGTGCCGGTGAGTGCGCCGCGAAGCTGCATAGGGAACAGTTCTGACATCAGCAGCCAGTACACTGGCGAGATGCACATCTGCATAAAGAACAGAAACAGCAGGATCAGCCCCAGCGCCAGATAGCTTTGAGTTAATCCGACCGGAACCAGCGTCATGACCAGCCCCAGCAACACCTGAGCAGCAATCACAAAAAACAGCCCGGTCATCAGCATCTTCCGGCGCGGGAAGCGGCTGACGGCCCAGATCCCGACACAGGTTGCCAGCACCGAGACCACACCATTACCGATGGTTGCCGCAATGGCGGCACTGGTACCGAGGCCGGTGGATTTAAGAATGATCGGCGTGTAATACATAAACCCATTAACGCCGGTAAACTGGATCACAAAACCCAGCCCTGTGCCGGTTAACAGCAGACGTAATACCCATTTCTCCCGGATCAGGGTGCGCACGTCTGGCCCGCGCTCCGCTTTCCGCGCCTGTTTTTTCATTTCATTCATTTCCTTACGTACCTCACGCGGCGTTTCGCGCAGGTATTTCAGGATGTTCTTCGCTTCCTTCAGCCGCCCTTCTGCCACCAGCCAGTGAGGCGAGGCAGGAACAAAAAAGGTGCCAATAAACAGCAGCAGACCGGGGATCATGGCAATCGCCAGCATATAGCGCCACAGATGTTCATCGTGAAGCAGGTAGCTGAGTAAGGTACTGGCCACATAAGCCACCAGTTGCCCGGTGACGATCATCAGTTCATTGCGGCTGACCAGCGGTGCCCTTAATTTAGGCCCGGCGATTTCAGCAATAAAGACCGGAACGGTGGCCGAACCGCCGCCGACGGCAATCCCCAGCAGGAAACGCATGGCCACCATCACAGGGACGGAAGGGGCGAGGGCCGTGCCAAGGGAACCCAGAACAAACAGCACGGCCAGGCTGCGCAAGGTGAGCCGACGGCCAAATTTGTCCGAAAAAAAGCCGCTAAGGAAAGACCCCAGTGCAGCGCCGAACACCAGCGATGACGCTACCAGCCCTTCGGTAAAGGAAGTTAACCCCAGCCCGCCCTGTGCGGCAGGCGCAGACATATAGGGCAACGCCCCCGAAATAATGCCGGTGTCGTAGCCAAAGGCCAGCGCGCCCATCGTGGCCACCAGCACCACAAAGAAAATGCGTTGTCTGACGGTGACTGCGCGCTCAGACTCATCACCCGATGAGTCAGCAGATGTTGTGTTCATATAATCCCTGAATAAAAAGAAAGGCCTGTGACGCTCACACGGCTTGTGAAATCGCTTACACGGTGAGTCGGGCTAAAAGTGTAGACTCCGTCACAGTTTTCGCCAATTTATCAGGAAACTAACAGCCGCAGTCGTGCAGGCCCGGCTCTTCCGGCCAGTGACCGGGTTCATTGCCTTCGGTGACCGGATGGCTGTCGCGACGCCAGAAATCCAGCCCGCCAATCAGTTCCTTCACTTTCAGTCCCGCAGACGCCAGCTTCCAGGCACCTTTGGTCGAGCCATTACAACCAATGCCATCGCAGTAAGTGATATAAACTGTCTCGCGATCCCACCCGGCCAGCGTGTCGGCATTCATCAGCCGATGGGGAAAGCTTAAGGCACCGCAGATATGCCCGGCATGATACTGCTGCTCAGAGCGGGTATCGATCACCACAATTCCGGCGATCCCCCGGGAGAGATCCTGAGCGACATCCCAGGCATCGGCATAGTGCGCCAGCTTATCGTGCAGCCATGACGCACTCTGCTGGGGAGACGGCGGGGGAAATTGTAAAACGGCGGAAAGCTGACTCATGGAAAACTCCTCGGGATCATTAAGGTTGCCATCATAAAGTGAATGGGTCTTAATCATAAGACCCATTTCCTTGAGATGATAAGACCACGATGACCGCCACTTCTGTCCCCTTCCCTGCCCTGTTTTCCCGGCAGAGGGCCGCCACGCTTCGAGAAAAAGTGTGCACCATGCTGCGTCAGGCCATTGCCAGCGCCGTGCTGCCCGCTGGCGCGCGCCTGCCCTCGTCACGCGTACTGGCCAGCGATCTCGCCCTGTCCCGTGTCACGATTGAAGCCGCCTATAGCCAGCTGGAGAGCGAGGGATATCTGTCGCGACATAGCGGACGGGGCACGTTTGTCGCCATCGCGCCTTCCCCGGTTGTGCGTGGGCCGCAGCCTCCTTCTCCGGCGCTCTCCCTGTCGCTGCGCGGAAAGCAGATCGTCAGTAGTGGTGGCTGCGAAGATCCCCTTTACCCCCGGGCTTTTGCATCAGGTTCACCCGATTTACGTGCTTTCCCCCAAATGCTATGGCGCCGTCTGACGCAGCACCGTCTGCGGTCGGGCGAAGCACTGATGCGTTATGGCGATCCACTGGGGTTGCCCGACCTGCGCCAGGCGGTGGCTCACTATCTGGGTCAGTCACGCGGCGTGCGCTGTAACGCTGACCAGGTGGTGATCCTGACCAGCTCGCAGCAGGCGCTACAGATGATTGCCCTGCTGCTGTGCGATGCGGGCGATCGGATATGGATGGAAGATCCGGGCTACCGGGGGGCATGGCATGCTTTTTCCAGCGCAGGCGCGCAGGTGACCGGCATTCCCACCGATGATGAGGGCGCGGTTATCATTGAAGCCCCTTTGCCTCGCCTGGTTTATCTGACCCCGGCACATCAGTACCCCACCGGCGTGACGATGAGCATGCAGCGGCGTCAGGCATGGCTGGCGTGGGCACATCAGCATCAGCGCTGGCTGGTGGAGGACGACTACGACAGCGAGTTTCATTACGATGGACGTCCGCTGCCCGCTCTTCAGGGGCTGGAAGAGAGGGCTCGGGTTCTCTATATGGGTACGTTTTCCAAAGTACTGTTTCCGTCGCTGCGGCTGGCGTATCTGGTAGTGCCCGACGCACTGATTGATCCGCTGCGCCGACTGCGCAGCGTGATGGACGGCCACAGCGCCCAGCTGATGCAGGCGGTGACGGCTGACTTTATCCAGCACGGACACTTTGCCGCCCACCTGCGGCTGATGTGCCAACTGTACGCCAGCCGCCGTCATCTGCTGATTGATCAACTCAATAATAAGCTGGCGGATCGCCTGGTCCTGTTCCCGCATCAGGGCGGGCTACAACTGACGGTCGGTCTGAAAACAGGGGGAGAAAAACGGCTGACGCAGGAGGCCGCGCAAAACGGGCTGCTGCTGCCGCGACTGTCGCCGCTGTATCAGCAGCAGCCCGCGCAGGAAGGCTGGCTACTGGGGTTTTCGGCTCTACAGCCTGCCGAAATCGTGCAGGCAGCAGGTAAACTCAGCCGTCTGCACTACTGACGGTCGTGCGCGAGAAACTGAAGGTGATCGCTATGCCCGCCAGCGCACAGACCGTACCGGCAGCAAATACCGCTCCGTAGCCCATCGTCGTAGCCAGCACGCCCGTTAGCGGCCCGCTGACGCCGTAGGCGATATCCTGAAATGCCGAAAATCCGCCCAGCGCGGTACCGCGTACCTGCGGAGCCACGCGCCTCAGCACCTCCACGCCCAGCGCCGGGAAGACCAGTGAACAGCCGCAGCCGGTCAGTGCCGCGCCCGCCAGCGCCATACCGCCACTGGTCGCCCCTGCCAGTAGCAGCAGGCCGCAGGCCTCAACCGCCAGAGAGATCAGCGCAACGCGAATACCTCCGAGACGATCCGGCAGTCCGCCAAACAGCACGCGAACCAGCACAAAGGCCAGCCCAAAAGCGGTGAGGGCAAAACCGGCATTACCCCACTGCTGGTCAGCAAAATAGAGCGACGTAAAGGTACCGATCACTGCGAAACCGACACCCTGTAAGGCCAGCGCCAGACCCGGCCGGGTAATCAGGCCCACCACCTTCCACAGCGAAGGGCGCTGCCCGCCATGGACGGGCACGCCGCGGATACCGACATTGAACAGCAGCGCCACCAGCGGCAGCAGCAGCGTGGCCACACCCAGCGCCTCAAAGCCCCACAGGCTGTGCAGCCACAGCCCCAGCGGAGCACCGGCGGCCAGCGCACCATAAATGGCCATGCCGTTCCACGACATTACCTGTCCCCCGCGCTTAGGTCCCACCAGCCCCATCCCCCAGGTCAGGTTTCCGGTCAGTAACTGACTTTCACCAAAGCCCAGCAGCAGACGGCCGGCCACCAGCAGGCCAAACTTCCCCATCACCGGTAACGGCAGCAGCGCCGCAAGAAGATAGGCAACGCCTACCAGCGCCAGCGCCAGCATCCCCTGCAGGGTCGACCGCTTCGCCCCGCGCTGGTCGGCCAGCCGCCCGGCATAGCCACGCGTCAGCAGTGTGGCAAAGAACTGTACACCCACCGCCAGCCCCACCATCACATTACTCAGCCCCAGTTCATGGTGCACATACAGAGGGATTACCGGCAGGGCAAGGCCCGCCGTGAGGTAGGTAAGAAAAACAGCAAAGGCAATACGCGCCAGCGCACGTGTCCCCTGCTTCGGGCTGACATCTGAAAGGGTGGGCATGGTAAATGTCTCCTGGTGACCCCTGCGGCACAGCCTGTGCCGCCGATCCGGTCTGGATGAATATTATTTGCAAGGGAATACACGGCGGCTAAACCGGGATAAAAAGGGGAGACATCAGCAATAGTGCAGAATGCACTTCGTGAGTCAGCCCGCCGTCGTTTATTATCACGGCAACATGGGCTATTCGGGAATAAGAAATTGAAAACAGGAGCTATCGCATTCACGCTTTCCGCACTGCTGGCCAGTACCTCTGCCTTTTCTGCCGAAGAGGAGAGCTGTCGTAACGGCTTTTTCCCTGGCTACCAGGGCGAGTATCACCAGGCGGAAATTCGCGCCGGGGCCGGTCAGGTGCATTTCTATGATGATATGAACGGCTGCCCGGAAAAAGGCGAAAGCTGTGCACGGAAGGCCTGGCTGGTGCCGGGCAACAGGGTGCTGGTCGCGCAAACCAAACCCGGCTGGAGCTGCGTCTGGTATTTTGCCAAAAAACGCGATTTTACCAGCTGGATCCCCTCTGCCAGCCTGAGCCCAATCCCGACCCGCACCGTGCAGGAAGCGGACTGGCTGGGACGCTGGCTGCCCGTCGAAGGTAATAATGTGATTACCCTCTCCCGCCGCGGTGACCGCCTGCACGTCAGCGGTAACGCAGACTGGCACGGCGGTATCAACAGCTACGGTGAACAGGTGGTACATGTAGGCGAAATTGACGATGACGCCACGGTGAAAGGAAACCGTCTGACCTTTGGCGTGCCGGACTCAACGACGTATGAGTGCGGCGGCGAAATGCTGTTGGTTAACGGTAACCTTATCGTGCGCGACAACAGTAACTGCGGCGGGATGAATGTGCGCTTCGATAGCGTGTATCGCCTGGCAGAGAAGACGAAATAGCCGGCAGTCCATTGCGCCGTGAGGAAGACAACGAACCTGGACTGACCTTCTGTAATTAAATTACGTTTCTCCCCCTCTTTTTTTTCGTTCACCTCGGTAAAAAATGAGGGGGAAATCGCGAGGACTCTCGCATTATGCGCACATCACAGCCTGAACCTCGTCCTGATTGCCGCTCTACGAAGAAAAATGCCCCAACCAGCTAGCCACCTTGTTAAATAAAAGTTAACAGAAATAAAAATAAACAAATTAATAACATTTTAACGTCGTAAAAAAACAACAATGACATTCATTTAAACAAAAAATTAACCTTATTTAACACTATTTTTAACATTAAAAGTTAGCGATCACACTTCTGCATTCTGCTCAACTCTTCACCAAAATCTTCTTGCTATCTTGTTCCGGTGGTCAATATCACCTCTTACCTGACAAAAACAACGAACCGGATAACAAGGTACTGCTATGAAATTTAACCTCTCGTTACTCAACGCCTGTGTCGTCTCTGCCTGCATGTTGTTCGCGACTCCTCTGCTGGCCGCAGAAAAACATGATATCGCCGTGGTAGCCAAGGTGACCGGTATTCCCTGGTTCACCCGTATGGCTGTCGGCGTGGATGAAGCCGCGAAAAAACTGGATGTTAACGCTTACCAGGTCGGCGGCTCCACCGCTGACCCGGCGCAGCAGGTCAAGGTGATTGAAGACCTTATCGCCAAAAAAGTTGATGCGATTATCGTGGTACCGAACGATGCCAAAGTGCTTGAGCCGGTACTGAAAAAGGCACGCGCTCAGGGCATTGTGGTCCTGACCCATGAATCTCCGGACCAGCCGATTGGCCAGTGGGACGTTGAGACTATCGACAGCGTCAAATACGCTGAAAAGAACATGGATGAACTGGCCAGCAGCATGGGCGGTAAAGGCGGCTATGCCATCTATGTCGGTTCCCTGACCGTGCCGCTGCACAACGCCTGGGCGGATGCGGCTATCAAATATCAGAAAGAAAAATACCCTGACATGCACGAAGTGACCTCGCGCCTGCCGGTGGCGGAAAGCATTGATAAATCTTACGCCACCACACTTGATCTGATGCGCACCTACCCGGATCTGAAAGGCATTATCGGCTTCGGTTCGCTCGGCCCGATTGGTGCCGGACAGGCGGTGAAGAGCAAACGGGCGAAAAATAAAATTGCCGTCGTCGGCATTGCGATGCCAGCCCAGGCGGCCCCCTACCTGGCCAGCGGCGATATCAAAAAAGCCCTGCTGTGGGATCCGAAAGATGCCGGGTTTGCGCTGGTCAGCCTGGCGGACCAGCTGCTGGACGGCAAGCAGGTCACGCCGGATCTGACCATTGACGGGCTGGGTAAAGCGGATGTGGATATGGAGCACCATGTGATCCGCTTTAACCGCATCCTTGAAGTGACCAAAGATAACGCGAAATCCCTCGGCTTCTGATCGTATCGGGCCAGTCTCTGCTGGCCCTGTTCCACACCAGGGTACTGAATTATGTCCACGCAAACACCGTTTATCTCACTGGAAAATATCAGCAAATCCTTCCCGGGTGTACGCGCCCTGGATGCGGTTACGCTGACGCTTAACCGGGGTGAAGTACACTGTCTGGCCGGGCAAAACGGCTGCGGAAAAAGCACGCTGATCAAGGTGATCTCCGGGGTCTACCAGCCGGACAAAGGATCGCATATCAGCATTGACGGTAAGCTACTGACCCACTTAACACCGGCCCTTTCTGCCTACTACGGCATTCAGGTGATCTATCAGGATCTCTCTCTGTTCCCGAATCTGTCGGTGATGGAAAATATCGCCGCCCATCGCTATCTGCCAGGCGGTAACTTCTGGGTCAACCGCCGGGCGATGCGCCAGCTGGCGCAGGAGACCATGGCGCGCATTGGCGTACAGCTTGACCCGTCGCGCAAGGTTGAAAAACTGTCGATAGCCGACCGCCAGCTGGTGGCTATCTGCCGCGCGCTGGCTGCCGATGCCAGCCTGGTGATCATGGACGAACCTACCGCTTCTCTGACCCGCCACGAGGTTAACGGCCTGCTGCGGGTGGTCAGTGAACTGAAAGCCGCCGGGATCTGCGTGGTGTTCGTCAGCCATAAGCTGGATGAAGTGATGGAGGTCTCTGACCGCATCAGCGTCATCCGCGACGGCAAACTGGTCGGCACCTATGCCGCCAGCAAGCTGGACAGCGATGAACTGGCCTGGCTGATGACCGGACAGCGCTTCAGCTTCAGCCACCTGCCCGAGCGCGCCGACCGCAGTGACACGCCGCTGCTGGAAGTGCGCAACCTCTCACGCCGCAACCAGTATCAGCAGATCAATTTACAGTTAAGAAGCGGCGAAATCACGGCCATCGTCGGCCTGCTGGGCGCCGGGCGCACTGAACTGTGCCTGTCACTGTTTGGCATTACCCGGCCCGACAGCGGCGAAATCATCCTTGACGGAAAGCCGGTGAAACTGCGCAGCAATCGCGATGCCATCCGCCACGGCATTGCTTACGTCTCGGAAGACCGGCAGACCGAAGGGCTGATCATGACGCAGTCGATCTTCGATAACCTGCTGGTGCCGATCTTCCCGCACCTGCGCAACCGCCTGGGGCTGATGGACCGTGATGAGGCTCGCCAGCGGGCATCAACACTGATCCGCGAGCTGAATATCAAAGTCTCCGACAGTCAGCTCGCGGTTCAGACCCTGTCCGGCGGTAATGCGCAGCGCGTGGCGATCGGTAAATGGGTCGCCACCCGGCCGAAGGTGCTGATCCTTGACTCTCCTACCGTCGGCGTCGATATCGCGAATAAAGAGGGGATCTATCGCATTGCCCGTGAGCTGGCCGAGTCCGGTATGGCGGTGCTGATGATTTGCGATGAGATCCCGGAAGCTTACTACAACAGCCACCGCGTGCTGGTGATGCGCAAAGGTGAGCTGGTCGCCAGCTTCGCCCCGCATCAGTGCCGCGAAGAGGAGATTGCCGGGGTGGTCAATGAATAACAAATTACGACATCTGGCCAGCCAGCACGAGTTCTGGCTGGGGATGCTGATTGTGCTGCTGGCGCTGGGCCTCAGCCTGCGTACCAGCGAGTTTCTGACGCTCGGCAACCTGACCGACGTCGCCACCAGCTACGCCATCCTCGGCATTCTGGCCTGCGGTCTGTTTGTGGTGCTGATCGCCGGAGGGATTGATATCTCGTTCCCGGCCATGACCGCCATTGCACAGTACGTGATGGCCAGCACCATGCTGGCGCACGGTGGCAACCTGTTCAGCGCCTTCGCGGTGGCCATCGCCTGTGGACTGCTGTTGGGAATGCTCAACGGCCTGCTGGTCTTTCTGCTGCGGGTCCCGGCGATCATTATCACCATCGCCACGCTGAACCTGTTTTACGGACTGCTGGTCTGGGCGACGAACGGCACCTGGCTTTACGGCTTCCCCGACTGGTTTATGAACGGCATTAACTGGTTCTCCTTCACCGCCGCCGACGGCTACGAATATGGCCTGACGCTGCCGCTGCTCTGTCTGCTGGCGGTCTTCATCCTGACCGGGGTGCTGATGAACTTTACCCGCGTCGGGCGGCAGATCTACGCCATGGGCGGCAGCCGCGAATCGGCGTCACGTCTTGGTATCAACCTGCGCAGCCTGCATCTGGCGGTGTATGGCTATATGGGCGTGCTGGCCGGGGTGGCGGCCGTTGTTCAGGCGCAGACCACGCAGTCCGTTGCCCCCAACTCACTGGTGGGCTACGAGCTGACGGTACTGGCGGCGGTGGTGCTCGGCGGGACCAGCATGAGCGGTGGACGCGGTACGCTGACCGGCACCCTGCTGGGCGTGCTGCTGCTGGCCTTTCTGCAAAACGGCCTGACGCTGCTGGCGGTGTCGTCCTACTGGCATATGGTGTTTAGCGGCATCATTATTCTGGTCAGCGTCAGCGCTACGGCCTGGAATGAAAAACACCAGCGCGCAAAGGGGAACTGAGATGCAAACGTTACTGAATAAACTACCGGGCGACCGCATTATCCGCCTGCAGGTCCTGATGCTGGTGGCGGTACTGGTGCTGTTCTCACTGACGCTGGGCGGACGCTTCTTTAGCGTCGGTAACTTCCAGTCAATCGCCAGCCAGCTGCCGGTGCTGGGGCTGCTGGCACTGGGTATGGGCGTCACCATGCTGACGGGCGGCATAAACCTGTCGATCATCGCCAGCGCTAATGCCTGTTCGCTGCTGATGGCCGCACTGATTGTCGCCCACCCTGATCAACCGCAGTGGATAGCCCTGGCGCTGCTGGCCGGACTGGCACTCGCGGTGGCCATTGGCGTGGTGAACGGCGTACTGATTGCGGTGATTGGTGTGTCGCCGATTCTGGCGACGCTGGGCACCATGACACTGATTGCCGGGCTGAATATCCTGCTGTCTGACGGGGCAGTGATCTCCGGCTTCCCGCCGCTGATCCAGATGCTCGGCAATGGCGATATTGCCGGCGTGCCGCTGTCACTGCTGCTGTTCCTCGCCGTGGCCGCCCTGATGTGGCTGCTGCTGGAACGCACCACGCTGGGACGCGCCATTTTGCTGCTGGGCAGTAACGAAAAGGCCACGCGCTTTAGCGGGGTCAACACCACCCGCGTGACGATTGTGGTGTATATCCTGTCGGCGCTGATGAGCTGGGGAGCGGCGCTGCTGATGATGTCGATGTTTAACTCCGCCAAAGCCGGCTACGGCGAGTCCTGGCTGCTGGTGACCATCCTTGCCTCCGTGCTGGGTGGCATCAATCCTGACGGCGGGTTCGGGCGCATTCCCGGCCTGATCCTGGCGCTGATCGTGCTCCAGATGCTGGAAAGCGGACTGAACCTGCTGGGGGTGAGCAGCTACCTCACTATGGCCCTTTGGGGTGGTGTACTGATCCTGTTTATTGCGTTGCAACATCGCAGAACCTGAGACTGAGGATAAAAATGTCGAGCTATTATATTGGTGTGGATGTGGGAACCGGCAGCGCCCGTGCGGGCATTTTTGATGTTACCGGGCGCATGATGGGCCAGGCGAGCCGTGAGATCGCGCTGTATCGTCCGCAGGCCAACTTTGTTGAACAGTCTTCTGACAATATCTGGCAGGCGGTTTGCCAGTCCGTGCGCGACGCGATTAATCAGACCAATATCAATCCGGTGCAGATTAAAGGGCTGGGTTTTGATGCCACCTGTTCGCTGGTGGTGCTGGATAAAGAGGGCCAGCCGCTGACGGTCAGCCCGTCCGGGCGCAGCGAGCAGAATATTATCGTGTGGATGGATCACCGCGCCATTGTTCAGGCGGAACGTATCAATGCATTAAAACACCCGGTGCTGGATTATGTCGGCGGGGTCATTTCACCGGAGATGCAGACGCCAAAACTGCTGTGGCTGAAGCAGCATATGCCCGCCAGCTGGCAAAACGTCGGCCACCTGTTTGACCTGCCCGACTTCCTGACCTGGCGTGCCACTGGTGATACCACCCGCTCGGTCTGTTCGCTGGTCTGTAAATGGACGTGGCTGGCGCATCAGGACGGTTGGGATGCCAGCTACTTCAGACAGATTGGGCTGGAAGACCTGCTGGAGCACGATGCCGCGAAAATGGGTAGCGATGTCAAAAGCATGGGCGAACCGCTCGGGCGTGGCCTGACGCAGCGAGCGGCCAGCGAGTTAGGCCTGCTGCCCGGCACGCCGGTCAGTGCCTCTATTATCGACGCCCATGCCGGGAGCCTGGGAACGCTGGGCGCTGCCGGGCCCTCTGGTGAGCTGGCAGACTTTGACCGCCGCATTGCGCTGATTGGCGGGACATCCACCGGGCATATGGCCATCTCCCGCGAGCCGCGCTTTATTAAAGGGGTGTGGGGGCCTTACCTCTCAGCGGTGCTGCCTGACTTCTGGCTGAACGAAGGCGGACAGTCCGCCACCGGGGCGCTGATTGACCATGTGATCCAGTCACACCCCTGCTATACCCAGCTACGTGAGCAGGGGCAGACGCAGGGCAAGACCATTTATGAGGTTCTCAATGCCCTGCTGCGCGAGATGGCCGGTGACGCGGATAAAATCGCTTTTCTGACCCGGGATATCCATATGCTGCCCTACTTCCACGGCAACCGTTCGCCCCGCGCCAACCCGAACCTGACCGGCATCCTGACCGGGCTGACGCTGTCGCGCACCCCGGAAGATATGGCCCTGCACTACCTGGCAACCATTCAGGCCATTGCCCTTGGCACCCGACATATTATCGAAACCATGAACCAGACCGGTTACAGCATTGACACTATTATGGCCAGCGGCGGCGGCACCAAAAACCCTCTCTTTGTGCAGGAGCACGCTAACGCCTCTGGCTGTACCATGCTGCTGGCGGAGGAGAGCGAATCGATGCTGCTGGGCAGCGCAATGATGGGCACCGTAGCGGCAGGCGTCTATGACACCCTGCCGGAAGCGATGAACGCCATGAGCCGCATCGGCAAAACCGTGACGCCGCAGACCAATGAGATCAAACGCTATTACGACCGAAAATACCGCGTTTTCCGCGAGCTGTATCACGACCATATGAAATATCAGCAAATGATGCAGGAGGAGAGATGACTCCCGGGCAGAGCTGGCAACAGGCCTGCGCAGGCTGGAAAACCTACCGTCAGGCGCTGGATGCCCTGGAAACTCAGCTGGATCGTCAGCAGTGGCTGGCGGTACTGGACGCCCTCGCCACCTGTCGCGGCAAAATTGCTGTAACCGGGATCGGCACCTCCGGCATTGCGGCACGTAAAATTGCCCACATGCTGTCGTGCATTGAACACCCGGCGATCTGGTTAAGCGCCGCCGATGCCGCCCACGGTGATATCGGTTTTCTGCGCCACGACGATATTGTGATTATGCTGTCACGCGGCGGCAACTCCGATGAACTCACCCGGTTGCTGCCGACGGTAAAAACCAAAGGCTGCACGCTGATTAGCGTCACGGAAAACGCGCACTCAGCCATCGCTCTGGCCGCCGACCGGCTGCTGCTAATGCCAAAATCGCAGGAGATCGATCCGCTGAACATGCTGGCCACCACGTCCATTATCAGTGTGCTGGCGGTGTTTGACGCAATGATCGCAGTGCTGATGTCGCAGAGTGGCTACAGCAAGGAGACGCTGCTGACCGTGCATCCCGGGGGGAATGTGGGGAAGGTGTTGCGGGAGGAGTGACCTTGAGGGATCTCCACACATTTTTAGTCGCTAATCGTTCAGCTTCAGGTCTGGTGCCAGTTTGAGCACGCCGGATCGGCAACGTCCGCATCCATGCGGGCCTCGGCACGCGGCGTCCCTGCCGCGTGACGTCCGGCTTACCTCAAACTGGCCCCATCCCCGTAAGACCGTGCTCGCTGTAGGTTTTAAACCCGCACCGCGCTCCGTTTTCCTGTAGGGGTGGACCTTTTTTCCGGTCGACCCGGGCTGGTTTCAACAGGCTCATAAACAAGGAGCATCGGGGCAATATGTTTCAATATTGAATGTCTCAAAGACATCATTCATCAACTCTTCTGCCTCAGGATCATCACGATTCATACTGTCGGTGGTGTGACCCTATGAATTTACTCTACAGGTTCATTGATAAGGTGTTCTCACGGATAACGATGCGATATTATCCGTTAATACCTTTATGGAAGCCCTCATATGAACAGGTCGTTACCGCAGTTTACCTACCTCAGCGATGACTTCACTCGCAATGTGTTTATTCAACAATCCGCCACGTGCCACTGCTGTGGTAAAGACACTGAACACCACTATAACGGCACCATATACAGGGTCGGTGACAGCGATATCACCCTGTGCCCGTGGTGCATCCATGATGGCAGCGCAGCCGCTAAGTACGCCTGCAGTTTTAACGATCTTTATGATGAAGCACTTGATGATGCCATCACGGCGGAAGTTTGCGAACGCACGCCGGGTTACAGTTCCTGGCAGGATCAGAGCTGGGTAACTCACTGCAACGATGCCTGCGTTTATCACGGCGATGCCAGTGCGAAAGACGTTGCCGACGCCAGTGCAGAAACTCGCCAGAAGTGGATGAGCGATTACGAAATGGATGAAGACAGCTGGTCACAGATGATGGCAGGCTACCAGCCAGGTGGCGATCAGGGTGTTTATAAGTTTGTCTGTCGCCATTGCGGACTGGTGAGCTTTAACTGGGATTATTCCTGATGGGATAATCCCGGAAGGAGATGCAATAAGATATGATGGGTATCTCTGTACCGGGGAATTATCTTTAAAAATGAAGATTGGCTTAAGAGAATATTCAACTTCCCTGCAACGTCCCCTGAAATTACTCGCTAACCCAGAAGGCCTTACAGGCAATCAACGCCGCATCCCGCACGTTTGATCCTCCTTCTGCCGGGCCTTTCCCCTACCCTGTTAACGGTATTAAAACAGGGACGTGAATTATGCTCAGAAAAACCGGCCTCATCTGCGCCATGCTGCTGCTCTGCGGCTGTGCCACCATCACCAGCCATACCGTCGGTAATAACCCGAAAAATTCGTTTTATGCGGGTACGCAGCTCGACTATCACACGCTGCACGACTGCTTCTGGTGCTGGCTGGATCTGCCCGTGTCGATTGTTGGGGACACGCTGATGCTGCCTTATGATACCTGGCACTACTACCACACCCCGGAAACTCCCGCTAAGACAAAGAAATCGTCAGCGCCAGTGAAGTAAGCGCGCCCTTTGTGCTAGCCTGCGGGAAGAATATTATTCCGAAGGAGAGCGACAATGGATGGAGAGCAGATACAGAACATTGCCAGGCAGGTCGCGGGTGAGCAGCCGGAGGCGGAGCTCTGTTATCCGTTTGGCCCGGAGTATGAGGTATTTAAGGTACGCGGCAAGATATTTGTCCTGATGTCACAGGTACGGGGTGAACGTATAGTCAACCTCAAGTGCCGCCCTGAAGAGGGTGAACTGCACCGGGCCATCTACGACAGCATCCATGCGGGCTACCATATGAACAAACGCCACTGGATTTCGATTTATGCCGGTGAAAAGATTACGGAAGGATTAGTCAGGCAGTTGGTGCAGGAGTCGTATGATCGGGTGGTTGCCGGCATGCCAAAACGGCTGCGCCCGCTGGCGCTGCGGGAAAAGTAGCCGACAAAACAAAGGGGCGACCTTAGTCGCCCCTTTGTCAGCACGGCAGGATGGCAAATTATGCCAGCTTGCGCATCACCAGCGTGGCGTTGGTTCCGCCGAAGCCGAAGCTGTTGGACATCACGGTATTCAGCTTACGTTCAGTCGGCTGAGTCACGATATCCAGGCCTTCTGCCGCCGGGTCCAGCTCGTCGATATTGATGCTTGGCGCAATAAAGCCGTGTTCCAGCATCAGCAGGGAGTAGATGGCTTCCTGCACGCCTGCGGCACCCAGCGAGTGGCCGGTCATGGCTTTGGTAGCCGACATTGCCGGCGTTTTGTCCGGGAAGACAGCACGGATAGCGCCCAGTTCCTTCACATCGCCTACCGGCGTAGAGGTACCGTGGGTGTTCAGGTAGTCGATAGGGGTATCCACACCTTCCATCGCCATACGCATGCAGCGCATTGCGCCTTCGCCTGACGGCGCTACCATGTCAGCACCATCAGAGGTAGCGCCGTAACCCACGATCTCAGCATAGATGTGAGCACCGCGCGCCAGCGCGTGTTCCAGCTCTTCCACCACGACCATACCGCCACCGCCGGCGATAACAAAGCCGTCACGGCTGGTATCGTAGGTACGGGAGGCTTTTTCCGGGGTTTCGTTATATTTGGTCGACAGCGCGCCCATGGCATCGAACTCACAGGACATTTCCCAGCACAGCTCTTCGCCGCCGCCAGCAAACACGATATCCTGTTTACCCAGCTGGATCTGCTCTACCGCGTTACCGATGCAGTGTGCAGAAGTGGCGCAGGCAGAACTGATAGAATAGTTGACGCCATGAATTTTAAACGGCGTAGCGAGGCAGGCAGAAACGCCGGATGCCATGGCTTTGGTCACCATATAGGGACCTACGCCGCGCAGACCTTTAGCGCGCATGCCGTCAACGCTGGCGGCCTGATAGAACGGTGAACCACCGCCTGAACCGGCAACCAGACCCACGCGAGGATTATTCTGGTACTGCTCATCGGACAAGCCAGCATCTTTCACCGCATCCTGCATGGAAAGGAAAGCATAAATGGACGCATCGCTCATAAAACGCAGCATTTTGCGGTCGATACGGGCTGAAATATCGTCTTTCGTTAACTTAACGTTACCCCAGACGTGACTACGCATACCGGAATCTTTCAGTTCCTGCGAGAAGGTAATACCAGAGCGTCCTTCGCGTAATGATGCCAGAACTTCCTCTTGGTTATTACCAATACTGGAAACGATCCCTAGGCCAGTAATCACAGCACGTTTCATTCAATACCTCTTTCACTTCTAATTAGGATTCGAGAGGCACTCTAGCGTACAGTTGTACGCCGAACAAGTCCGATCAGCATTTTCCTTGTGTAAATTTGCGTAGGGTCAAGCACCTCGTTAAAATCCCGCCACTGCCTGAGCAATGAGCCTTTGCCGTGAAAACCGCACCAATAGAGTACGCAGAGCTACGCTGGAACGATCAGGGTACACCTGTATCCCGAGAATTTGATGATGTCTATTTCTCTAACCAGAATGGTCTGAAAGAGACCGGCTACGTTTTTCTTGACGGCAACCAGTTGCCGGAACGTTTTGCCACTCATCCGCGCGATCTGTTTATCGTAGCCGAAACCGGTTTCGGAACGGGTCTGAACTTTCTGACGTTGTGGCAGGCCTTTGATACCTTCAGCGCCAGCCAGCCAGACGCCAGACTCCAGCGCTTACATTTTATCAGCTGTGAGAAATTCCCGTTAACGGTCAGCGATCTTGAGGCCGCACACGCCAGCTGGCCACAGTTAGCCGATATCGCGCACCAGCTGCGGGCGCAGTGGCCCCTGGCGCTGCCGGGCTGCCATCGTCTGCTGCTGGATGGCGGGCGCATCACGCTCGATCTGTGGTTTGGCGATATTAACCAGCTTATCCATACTTTTGATGACACGCTCAATCAGCAGGTGGATGCCTGGTTTCTGGACGGCTTTGCGCCGGCGAAAAACCCGGATATGTGGACGCCGGCGCTGTTTGAGTGCATGGCCCGCCTGGCTCGTCCCGGGGCAACGCTGGCGACCTTTACCGCTGCCGGATTCGTCAGGCGCGGGCTGATTGAGGCCGGGTTCGAGGTCAGCAAGCGCAAAGGCTTTGGCGAGAAGCGTGAAATGCTGACCGGCCGCCTGCCAGCAGCGGTACCTTCCTCTGCACGAACCCCCTGGTATGCCCGTCCGTCGGCGGAGGGTGAGGATATTGCCCTGGCGGGTGGCGGTATTGCCAGCGCACTGCTGGCGCTGGCCCTGTTGCGGCGCGGCAAGAAAGTCACGCTTTACTGCGCCGATGACCGCCCGGCGCAGGGCGCGTCCGGTAACCGCCAGGGGGCGGTGTATCCGCTGCTGAACCCGCATGATCCGGCGCTGACACAGTTCTTTCCCACCGCGTTCACCTTCGCACGCCGCGTTTACGACCATCTCGCTCTGCCCTTTGAACACGACTGGTGCGGCGTTACCCAACTGGCCTTTGATGAAAAAAGCGCAGATAAAATCAGCAAGATGTTACAGATGGCATTGCCGGCTGCGCTGGCATCCGCGCTGACTGTTGAAGAAGCGGAGGCACTGTGCGGTGTCACCACCGGCTGCGGCGGGATTGCCTATCCACTGGGCGGCTGGCTCTCTCCGGCGGAGCTCACCGCTGCACTGTGGCAACGGGCAGAGCAGCAGGGAGCCACGCTTCACTGGCAGCAGGCGATCGTACAGATGCTGCCGCATCCGTCGGGCTGGCAGTTAAGCTTTACCCACCAGCCTGACGTCACGCACCGCAATGTGGTACTGGCCACCGGTCACCGTCTGACGGATTTCATACAAAGTGAAAAGCTACCGGTTTATGCGGTGAGCGGCCAGGTCAGCCACGTACCGACCACCCCGGCCCTGTCATCCCTGAAACAGGTTCTGTGCTACGACGGCTACCTCACTCCGGTCAGCCCGCAGTTTCAACAGCACTGCATCGGCGCCAGCTACCATCGTGGCGACACCGCTACCGACTACCGTGATGATGATCAACAGGAAAACCGGGCGCGGCTGCTCCGCTGTCTTCCCGATGCCGCCTGGCCAGAAGATATTAACGTCAGTGACGGTGAAGCACGCTGCGGCGTACGGGCTGCCACGCGCGACCATCTGCCCATGATGGGGGCCCTGCCGGATTACGAGGCCACCCTGCAACAGTACGCCACTCTGGCACAGCAGGCGCAGGCAGCACCGGCACCGGTTCATACCGGGCTGTTTGTGCTGGGAGCGCTCGGCTCGCGCGGATTATGCAGCGGCCCGCTGGCTGCAGAAGTGCTGGCCGCCCAGCTCTGTGGCGAACCGATCCCACTCGATAACGCAACACTGGCCGCCACCAGTCCCAACCGGTTCTGGATACGTAAGCTGCTGAAGGGGAAATCGCTGAAGTAAGAATTATCTTTGTTGAAAAATGCTTATACCACTAAATAACGTTACTAAATCGCACTAAATAGCATAATATTTCATCCTTGCCCCTGAACACGTCAGGGGCATTTTTGTCTCTGGCCCCGCAGACTCGACATGGAAAGGACGGGCCATCAATGGATGATTTACTATGGAATTCACGCTTAACGGCCAGCGCGTCATCCTTGATGATGCGCATTCAGACACCCCCATTCTCTATATTTTACGTAATGACTTTCAGTTAAACGGCCCCAAATATGGCTGCGGCATCGGTGAATGCGGCGCCTGCACCATACACATCGACGGCATCGCTGCCCGCGCCTGCAGCGTGCCTGCTCATACGGTGGCAGGAAAACACGTCACCACCCTCGAAGGGCTGGCGGACGGGGAGAAGCTGCATCCGGTGCAGCAGGGGTTTATCGACGAGCAAGCCGCTCAGTGCGGCTACTGTACCAACGGGATGATCATGACGCTGGTCTCTCTGTTCCGTCGGGTCCCTCTGGCCTCCGAACAGCAGATAAAGGATGAACTGGCGTTTAATCTGTGCCGCTGCGGAACTCACCTGGAGATTTTACGTGCCGCACAGAAAGCCCGTGAGCTTATCGCCAGCGAGGTGCGGTCATGAATATGTTTCAGCTCACCCGCCGACGCCTGCTGCAGGCCGGAGGCTTTATCGGCGTCAGTATCCTGCTGCCGGGCAGCGCAAGGGCAGGATCCCCGCCGTCTGCCGACCGCTCTGGCAACCGGGTGGGGAGCTTTATTGCGCTCTCTGCGGACGGCAAGGTGAGCGCCTTTAACGGGCATGTCGACCTGGGCACCGGGGTAAGAACCTCACTGGCGCAGTATGTTGCCGATGCGCTTGATGTCCCCTTCAGCGCCGTAACAATGATACTTGGTGATACGACACTGACGCCGGATCAGGGCCCAACCATTGCCAGTGCGACGCTTCAGGTGACAGCACTGCCCCTGCGTCAGGCGGCCAGCCAGCTGCGTCTGCAGCTGATGCGGCTCGCCGCCAGCGTCATGAATGTTCCCGTTAAACAACTGCGCACCGAGGCAGGCTGGGTGATCGACAGTCAGCGGCCCGCTCGTCGTCTGGCCTATGGCCAGCTGACCCACGAAAAAGACACTCATCTTCCTCTGGATACAACGGTTCCGCTGTACTCTGCGCGACGCTACGTCGGCACCCCGGTCGCCCGCGTGGATATTCCTGCCAAGGTGAGCGGTAAGCTGACCTGGGTTCACGATCTGCGGGTGCCCGGTATGCTGCACGGGCGGGTTGTGCGCCCGCCCTATGGCGGCGCCGACAGCAGCGCCCCGCTGGGCCACAGTCTGATTGCCGTTGACGAAAGCTCCATTGCTCACCTGGAGGGTATCGTCCGTGTGGTGGTGATCAAAGACTTTGTCGGTATTGTCGCCCGGCGTGAAGAGCAGGCCATAGCCGCCATGTACGCCCTGAAAGTCAGCTGGAAACCCTGGGCCGGTCTGCCCGGACTCGGCCTGGATCAGCTGCATGACACACTGGCTGACTGCGAAAAACAGCCGCGCGTGCTGCGTGACGATCAGGGCACAGATGTCGCGCTAAAAAACCGTCATATCTCAATAGATGCCGACTATGTCTGGCCTTATCAGCTGCACGCCTCGATCGGCCCTTCCTGCGCCGTGGCTGATATTCGCGATGGCAGAGCAAAGATCTGGTCAGGTACGCAGAACCCGCACGATCTGCGCAAGGATATTGCGCTGCTGCTGGACATGGATATCCCGGCCGTTGAGGTAAAGCGTATGGAGGCCTCCGGTTGCTACGGACGTAACTGTGCGGATGATGTCGCTGCCGACGCGGCGCTACTGTCCAGAGCCACGGGCCAGCCCGTCCGCGTCCAACTGATGCGTGAACAGGAGGCGGCCTGGGAGCCAAAAGGTGCCGCTCAGTTAATCCGTGTCAGCGGGGGGCTGGATCGTATGATGAACATCTCCTGTTATGAGCTTCGTACCTGCTACCCCTCTAACAACGCTCCCACTCTGCCGTTGATCCTGACGGGGAAAGTGACCAATGAGCCTGTGGTGCAGTCCATGGGGGATCGTACCGCCATTCCGTTATACCGTTTCCCTCACATGCGCATGATCTGTGAAGATGCTGCACCGCTGGTGCGCGCCTCCTGGATGCGGGGTGTCTCTGCGCTGCCCAATGTCTTTGCTCACGAGAGCTGGGTGGATGAGGTCGCGTGGCACGCCGGACGTGATCCGATTGATCTGCGTCTGGATTATCTGGACGATTCCCGGGCGATAACCATGATTAACCATCTGAAAAAAATGGCTGAATGGAAGAATGGCCCCCCACATCACCGAACGCAAAAAGAGGGCGACTGGCTGCACGGGCGCGGTTTTGCGTGGGCTCGTTACATCCACAGCACGTTTCCCGGCTTCGGTGCCGCCTGGGCGGCCTGGGTGTGTGATTTAAGCGTTAACACCCTGACCGGAGAGATCCGGCTGGATAAAATTTATGTCTGCCACGACTGCGGAGAAATGGTCAATCCGGCCGGGGTTCGCCATCAGGTGCACGGTAACGTCATTCAGTGTGCCAGCCGGGTGCTGAAAGAGTATGTTACCTTCGACGCCAGCGGCACCACATCACTTGAGTGGGGCAGTTATCCACTGCTGCGTTTTGATGAACTGCCCGACGTCGACATTGCCCTGCTCGACTACCCGGAAGAGCCCGCTATGGGGGCCGGGGAATCGGCCTCCGTTCCGGGAGCAGCGGCCATTGCCAATGCACTGTTTGATGCGACTGGCATCCGCTTTCGTGCACCGCCGTTTACACCGGATCGCGTACTACGCGCTTTACAGGGAGGTAAAGCATGACCCGCAGAAATAAGTGGCTGGGAATTTCAGGAACCGTTGTGCTGGCTGCCGTAGTCATCGCTGCCCTGTTCAGCCTGCAGCCGGAGATCACCCCCATCGACCCGCCGGAAACTATACAGTTTTCAGCCGCCAGCATTGCCCGGGGTAAAACGCTGGCGGCACTGGGTGATTGCAGCGCCTGCCATACACGCGCGGGCGGCGAGCCCAACAGCGGAGGGCTGGCGATGGACACCCCCTTCGGTACTATCTATACCAGCAACATTACCCCGGATGCGGATAACGGAATTGGCCGCTGGTCTTATCCGGCGTTTTTGCGTGCCATGCGCTACGGTATAGACCGTCGGGGTCATTATCTCTACCCCGCTTTTCCCTACACCGCTTTTACTCATACCAGTAATGAAGACCTGCAGGATCTCTATGCCTTCCTGATGAGCCAGCCCGCCGTCAGCTACCGGGTACCGGAAACCCGCCTGAGCTTTCCGTTTAATATCCGCCAGGGTATGGCGGCATGGAACTGGCTGTTTCTGCACCCGGGTGAACGCACACCCGATCCAGAACATAGCGCCGTATGGAACCGGGGAGCCTATCTGGCTGAAGGGCTTGGTCACTGCAGCGCCTGCCATTCACCTCGCAACCTGGCCGCTGCTGAAAAACAGGGAGACGCCGCCCTGAGCGGCGGCGTTGCCGAAGGATGGGTCGCGCCTGCTCTGAATGCACGTTCACCCGCGCCGGTGGCCTGGGACGAAAGTCAGTTTCAACACTATTTACGAACCGGGTTTTCCCCTGAGCACGGCATCGCTGCGGGTCCGATGGGGCCGGTAATCAGTGCCGGACTGGTGCATCAGTCGGAGGAGGATATCCGGGCGCTGGCACACTGGCTGATGAGCTTCAAGTCGCCCGCCTCCGGTCAGGCGGCAACGTTAGTTGCGCTCGCCGCGCGGCGGGGACAGCGGCAGGATTCTGCCGGGGCGCGTCAGTACGCTGGTTCCTGTATGGCCTGTCACGCGCAGCAGAAAGGCCCGCATCTGTACGGCGTACGTCCACAGCTGGTGCTGAACAGCAACCTGTATACCGACTCGCCTGAAAATCTGATCCACATCGTGCTGGACGGCATCGACCATCCGGCCACGGCGGGCCTGGGTACCATGCCCGGCTTCCGGCACCAGTTGAGTGACCAGCAGATTGCCACACTGCTGAACTGGCTGCGGACAGACCTCGCCGGGCAGGCACCGTGGAAGGAGCTCGAACGTAAGGTGGCTGAGATCCGCCAGCAGCACGAGGAAGGATAAATGGGCATCGGCGTGTTAGTGATGGCGGCGGGTCACAGCCGCCGCTACCGGGAACTGAACGGACAGCATAAGTTGCTGGTCAGGCATCCGGCATGTAGCAATCTGCCGCTGCTGGCGCACAGTCTGCAGTTAGCAACGGCGGCGTGCGGCAAGCGGGTAAATGTGATGCTGCGTCCAGAAGATGGCCCGTTGATCGACATCGTGCAACGCTACCGCTGCGGAATGACCCTGGTGGACAGCCGCTGCCTGGGGGACTCGATTGCCGCCGGTGTGGCGGCACAGCCCCACTGGTCCGGGTGGCTGGTCATGCTGGCCGATATGCCCTGGCTGCAGCTGAGTACAGTCAGACGGATCTGCCAGGCGCTGGCCTTTGCCGATATTGTCCGCCCCCAGTGGCAGCAGCAGCCGGGTCACCCGGTTGGCTTCAGCGCGGATGTCTATGAGGCCCTGCTCGCCCTGAAAGGCGAGGATGGCGCACGCAGTATTCTCCTGGGTGCGCCCCCCCTGCTGTTAAAAGTGAACGATCCCGGTTGCGTTCGCGACGTCGATGTTCCGGGCGACTGGATGCAGGCAGAATGATGGTCGGTTCACTGGATATCACCGTGCTGGAAAACGCACGCCTCTGGCCAGGTAAACAGCAGGGTTTATGGCTGTGTACCGTACTGCAGACGTGGGGGTCAGCTCCGCGTGCGCCCGGGGCGCTACTGGCCGTCAGTGAGGACGGAACAGTGTGTGGTTCGCTTTCCGGGGGCTGCATTGAGCAGGATTTTTTGCGGCGGGTGGCAGCGGGTGAATACAGTCAGCCCAGCCAGCAGGTACGCTATGGTGCAGATGGCCTGACGCCGGATGTCGCCCTGCCCTGCGGCGGCAGCCTGGCGGTATTGATAGAATACCTGCCGCCGTCGCCAGATTCGGCCGAATACCTGACACAGATGCTACGGGCGCTGCGCGGTGAACTGACGCTGGAAAAGCAGGTGATCAACGGGCAACCTGCCCGCCTGAGGCCTGCGGGAACGTCGGCGCTCCCTGCCGCAGCCGGTGTCAGCCTGACACTGGCCGCAGCCACCTCTCTGCTGATTGCCGGGCTGTCGCCAGTGGCAGAGTACTGCATCCATTATGCGCGTATGCTGGGTTTTCCTGTGGTGGTATGCGAGCACCGCGGATCCTATCTGGCAGACTTTGCCGGACGTCCTGACCTGCATTCCGGGGTGACGCTTGTTCGTCGCTTTCCCGCGCGCCACCTGGAGCTGAACAGCTGCACGGCACAAACGGCAGTGCTCAGTCTGACGCATGACGCACGGATAGACGATCTGACGCTGGCGGAAGCCTGTCAGACCCCGGCCTTTTATATCGGTGCGCTCGGTTCACAGCGTAACAGTGAGCGCCGGCGGGGACGTCTGGCAGACATGGGCGAATTATCGGAACAACAGCTGGCACGGATCAGCGCCCCGGTGGGGATGGCTATCGGCAGTAAAACCCCGCCAGAGATTGCGCTGGCCATTATGGCGGATATCGTGCGGGTAAAAAATGGCGTCTGAGTGCGGGCAGAGGCGCTGCTGCCCGCGCTCAGACCGCGCTTACTGCGCCTGCAGAAAGAGTTTGTCCCACATGCTGGTGACCAGTACCTGGTCACGCGGAGAGAGTTCCCCGGCCTGAATCGCTTTTTCCAGGCTTTTCTGTACCTGAATCTGCAAGGCTTCTGGCGTATGCTCACCGGACAGTTCAATCTGGGCCACGGCCAGAGTCAGGTGACCGCGCAGGTAGCCGCCGGCAAAAAGTTCGTCGTCACTGGCATGTTCGACCATGTCATCAATCAGGCCCAGAATACGCGCCTCAAATTCATCGATCATAAAAACCTCTGTAAACTATTCGCTCCCCGTTCAGCTCAGGTCTTCCGGCCAGGGAAACTGCGCTGACGTCAGCGGTGGAGTGGAGTAAAACGCGCGAAGTTCAGCAATCAGACGTGCCGGACGGTCAGGAATGCCTTTTTCAAGATACGCCATCACCTGGGCATGCACCTTGCGCTGAAACGCAATGCGATCGGGTTCACAATCGCCTTCCAGATTGTCACAACTGACATTGAACGGAAAGCCCGCCGCCACGCTGAACATCCACTCCAGCGCCTGCGGCTTCACCTCGACGGACTCAAACTGACTCTGCGTTTCCGCATCGCGCCCGTCCGGGCAATACCAGTAGCCAAAATCCACGAGTTTGCGTCGTTCAGCCCCGGCAATACACCAGTGTGAGATTTCATGCATTCCGCTGGCGTAGAACCCGTGAGCAAACACGACCCGGTTCCACGGTGATGAGTCATCAGCGGGAAGATAGATCGGTTCATCATCGCCTTTAATCAGGCGGGTCTGAAAATCATTCATAAAACAGCGATCGAAGATATCGATCAGATCCTGATAGTGGTGTTGCTGGCTCATAGCAGGTTGTCGTCAAAGTAAAAAACGCGCAATTTTGACATTTTGTCAGACAGGATTCGAGCACTATTGCTGTTTTCGCGCCAGAAAGCCGCAGGTCAGTCAGCTCAGGTATCTGAGGTAAACCGGCAGGTTGTGCTCGTCACAGGCCATTCCCCCCTTTTAGCGGCATCGCTGAAAGCATCAAGTTTTTACTCTACCGGCCGATAATTCACTATTACCCCTGGTGCCCGATTTCACGTTTTTCTTGATAAATGGTGATAAAAATCAGTTCATTCGCCATGCGTCACCGTACATTATTTCTTCGTAAGATCGGGTTAGATATGTTCATCAGACGCCACAACTGACACGAAAGCCGTGTTAATCCCCGATTGCCCTTTTCAGGCGAATGTCCATGAAGCATAAATCGACAATAAAAAGAATAATTCACCACCGGGAGGCGAGCGGGTTGGTTAAACAGCCCATGATCGCCATGCTTTTTTTGCTTGGCATATTATTCATCCTCGCCATTACTGCACTGTTTTATATCGCCGGCAGACAGAATGCCCACGAAGATGAGCATTTTCATTTACTGATGGGCAAGGCCATTGAAAACCGCCAGGAAATTATGCATTCGCACACCATCGATAACGCGGACTGGGGCGAGGCCTATGAAAACCTGCATCTGACTATCAATACCGAATGGGCGTGGGACAATCAGAACCTTGGCGCATCGCTCTATCAGACCTTTCATTACGAGGGGATCTTTGTTATTTCCCCGGATGGACAAACCCGGTACAGCGTCATTAACGGAAAGCTGAATTTGCAGCTGGTTGAGAGCTGGCTGGGGAAGGACCCGGTTCCGCGTCTTAAACAACTGCTTGGCACCGCCGTAGGGAAAGCCGTCTCTACCCTGATGGTGTCCGAGGGGCAGGTCACTCTGTTGAGTGCCGCCTGGATTTCCCCCGGCGGGGACAGCAGCGTCATCACCGATAATGGCCCCCGATCGTTAATGATTTTTGCCGACCGCCTCACGCCTGAAAAACTGAACAAAATGGCCCTTGAGTACGGCATTCACGGGGCGCATATCCTCAGCCCACAGGCCCCCCCCGGCCCGGCCGCCAGCAACCGGCTGATCCTGCCCGCATCAGGCGGCCCGGTTATTGTTGAGTGGCAGAGCGATAATCCTGGTGAAGCCCTGTTGACGGGCCTGCTCCCCGCGCTGGTGTTACTGATGCTGGCCACTCTGTTCACTGCCTTTGTGCTGATGAAGAATGCACTGCGCAAAGCACGGATGAGTGATGAAGCGCGTTTCCTGCTGGAGCAGAGCCAGCAGGCGCTGCACAGCAGCGAATGCCGTTTCAGAGATGTGGCAGAAACCACCACGGACTGGATTTGGGAGGCCGATGAAAATCTGCGGTTCACCTGGATTTCCGAACGTTTTCCGGCCATTACCGGTTACCACATCTCAGACTGGCTGGGTCGCCCTGCAAGCGAGTTTTTACTGAACGACAGCAATGCCGTGGCGCAACTGACCGATCTTTGCCAGTCCGGTGGACGTATCAGTCTGCCAAACAGCCACTATCTTTCCGCACAACAGCATCAGCGCTACTGCAATATGATCGTCAAGCGCGTGTTACTGCCGGACGGGAAAACGGGTTTCCGTGGTACCGCAACGGACGTCACTCAGGAAGTGAAGGCACAGGAGCGCGTGCGCTATCTGTCGCATTTTGACGACCTCACCGGCCTGCCCAACCGCGTGCAGATGAAGGAGTTCCTTGAGGGAAAACTCAATTCTGAACCCACCGGCGACTGTCAGCTCGCCATCATCATGGTCGACCTGGACAGGTTTAAACCCGTCAACGATGTCTACGGGCACAGCGCAGGCGATACGGTGCTGCATGAGGTTTCCGCCCGCCTGCGTCGCTGTCTGCAAGCGTCCGGCATGGTGACCCGTCACGGTGGGGATGAATTTATTATTATTCTGCCGGAGGTAACGCACCACGACGATATCGAACAGTTATGCCGTCGGATCATTCAGGACATTAACGCGCCCTTCCTGGTGGGCAGCAGTGAAATTTTTATCGGGGCCAGTCTGGGCATTGCGCTTGCTCCCCAGGATGCACGCACGGCAGGAGACCTGCTGCGCTATGCCGATATTGCGCTGTATAAAGCTAAAAATGAGGGCCGCAATCAGTGGGCTTTTTTCCAGCGCGATATGGGCGAAAAGATTGTTCAGCGTCGTGAGATGGAGCAGGAGCTGCGCGAAGGTATCCGCAGCGGCCAGCTGCGCCTGGTTTACCAGCCGCGTTACAGCACCAAATCCTGCCGCATTACCGGGGTGGAGGCGCTGGTCAGGTGGCAGCACCCGCATCACGGCCTGCTGATGCCCGATCAGTTTATTCCGCTGGCAGAAGAAACCGGGCTGATCTACGCGCTTAGCGACTGGGTACTGGAAACGGCCTGCGCTGAAACCCGCTGCCATCTGCCGGGATTATCCGTGTCGGTCAACCTGTCCGCCGGGGAGTTTCAGGACAAAGGGCTGTACAACAGAATCAAAGAGGCGCTGGAAAAAACAGGACTGGAAAGTTCACGACTGGAGATCGAAGTGACCGAAAACGTGACGCTACAGGATCCGCTTAAAACCCAGCAGATTATGCTGAAAATTAAAGCGCTGGGGGTGAAGTTCCTGATCGATGATTTCGGCACGGGCTTCTCCTCCCTGAGCTATCTGCGAACGTTCCCTTTTGACGGCATCAAACTCGATAAATCTTTTATTTTCCCAATGGAAGACTCCGTGGGTGCACGTCAGATTGTGGAAAACATGGTGGGTCTTGGCAAGGCCTATTCGCTGGATGTCACCGCTGAAGGCGTGGAAACGCAGACTCAGCTGGAGCAGTTAACCCTGCTGCAGTGTGACAGTCTGCAGGGCTATTTGATTGGCAAGCCGGTGGCCATTGAGCGGCTGAAGGAATCAGCATTCTGGCGGGGCTGACGCCAGCGCCTGCTGGCGAAATGCCAGCGGTGCCAGGCCGTAATGCTCTTTGAACAGGCGTGAAAAATGAAACGGCGAGACAAACCCGCACTGCTCGGCGATCAGCGCCACCGGCAGCGCACTGCGCGTCAGCAGACGTTCCGCATGGCGCAGGCGCACGTCACGCAGGTAACGCGCGGGCGTCTGACGCAGGTGCCGCCGGAACAGGGCGATCAGATGGTTCACAGAGCAGTGGGCGCGCGCGGCAATATCCTCCAGCGCCAGCGGGTGCGGGTAACGCATCGCAATATAGCGGCAGGCTTCCCGCACCCCTTTGGGCATGGTCTGCCGCCCCTCATCGCGCGGCGGAATGCCGCGGGAGGCGTAGTAATAGAGCAGGGTTTCGGCCAGCGAGATCAGTGCACGCGGGGCCCCTCCCGGCTGTGAGGTCAGACTGATACCCAGCTCCATCAACTGCTCGACCTGATGATCGAAGGCGATAGTGGGCGGCAGGTGCGCCAGTTCACGATTAAAATCCCCCGGCAGTGCGGCAAAATCCAATTGGCACCAGATATGTTCGCTGGGGATAAGCGGATCGAAGCGAAACAGCTCACGCTGTCCCGGTAGCAGCAGCGCCAGGGTACCGGGCAGGAGCATCAGGGAGCGCTGCGCCGTCTCAATGGTGACACTGCCACTCAGCAGGGCAATAAACTGAATCCCACGCTGAATGCGCGGTCCGTAAATATCCCCCGCAGCATAGCGCGACAGACCGAAGTACCCCTCAATGACGGGCACCGTCAGTGTGATATCAGACATTTTTTTCAGCACTCTGGTCATGTACCCCCCGCCCCCGCACAGGCTATCTTTTCTCCACTCTTCAGCCGGATAGCGGCCATTGCAACACCGGACTGCCCGCAGAGCGCGATTATGCGACGCACTTCAAACTTTGATTTCAGACAGGAGAAAATTATGGCCAATGCCAACGTGCGCCTGGGCGTCAGTCCGCTCGCCTGGACCAACGACGTGTTGAACGATCTGGGGGATGATGTCAGCGCATTACAGTGTATGCAGGAGGCGGCCACTGCAGGTTATCAGGGGATTGAGCTGGGCCGTAAGTTTCCCCGCGAAGCGTCGCAACTTGCGCCTCTGCTACAGGAAACCAGCCTGTCGCTGGCCTCCGGCTGGTTCTCCGGCACCCTGGCAGACATCAGCGTCCAGCAGGAACTGCATAATGTTGCCGCCCACGCCCGACTCTTGCAGACGCTGGGCTGTTCGGTGATGGTCTATGGCGAATGTGGCGGCATGCCCGGTGAAACGCCGCTCGATACTGGACTCTCTCACTCCCCCAGACTCAGCGGGATTGACGTCGACGCCTACGCGCGGCGTATGAGTCAGTTCGCCTTCGCGCTGCAGGAAGAATATGGCCTGACGCTGGCCTACCATCATCATCTGATGATGCTGGTTGAGCATCAGGATGAGATTGAGCGCTTCTTTACCGCCACGACAGATGACGTCGGTATGTTGCTGGATACCGGCCACGCCGTGGCCGCAGGCTGCGATCTCAGCGCGCTGATACACCAGTTCGGCAGCCGCATCTGCCATATCCATCTGAAAGATATTCGCCGGGCGCGGCTGGATCAGGTGTTTGAGCAGGATGAGAGTTTTAATCAGGGAGTGCGCGGAGGCATGTTCACTGTCCCCGGCGACGGCGGCATCGACTATCAGCCGGTAGTGGACTTTGTCAGCCATGGCGGCTATCGCGGCTGGCTGATCGTTGAAGCCGAGCAGGACCCACTGAAAGCGCCGCCGGTGCCCACCGTCACCCGCGCTTTTCACCATATTAACCGTCTTTTTTCGCTGTAGGGGAACGCTATGTCTGACACTCTGAATATTGGCCTGATCGGCTCCGGCTTTATGGGCCAGGCCCATGCTGACGCCATCCGTCGTGCCGCCCTGCTCTACCCGGCCCTGCCGAAAACGCCGGTACTCTACGCTATCGCCGACCAGAATCAGGCACTGGCAGACCAGGCGGCAACGCGCTTCGGTGCCCTGCACGCTTACGGCGACTGGCGCGAAATGTTACAGGACCCGAATATTGACGTGATTGACATCACCTCTCCCAACCATCTTCATCACCCGATGGCGCTGGCCGCGATCGCCGCCGGGAAACATGTGTACTGCGAGAAACCGCTGGCGGTGACTGAGCCTCAGGCACGCGAAATGGCAGAAGCGGCGCAGCGGGCCGGCGTCAAAACCATGGTGGCCTTTAACAACATCAAAACCCCGGCCGCCCAACTGGCAAAACAGTTGATTGAGCGCGGCGAAATCGGCACGCCGGTGCGCTTTCGCGGCACGTTCGACCAGGGCTTTTACAACGACCCGGAACTGCCGTGGTCATGGCGCTGCTCAAAAGCGCTGGCAGGTTCCGGCTCGCTGGGTGATTTGGGGGCGCATACCCTGTCGGTGGCGCAGTATCTGATGGGCGGCGTGTCTGAGGTCTGCGCCAGCGGGCAGACGTATCTGAAAACCCGGCCAGTGCCCGGCGTGGACAGCGGCTACGCCAGTAAGGTGGATGCCAATGCCGAACGCCGTGAGGTGGAAAACGACGATCAGATGCAGTGTCTGGTGAACTTTACCAGCGGTGCCGCCGGGGTGATTGAATCATCCCGCATTGCTGCCGGACGAATTTTTGGCGTCTACTGGGAAGTCACCGGTACGGAAGGCACGCTGTATATGGACGGCGAGCGCTTTAATGAGCTGCAGGTGTTTCGTTTTAACGACGATAAGCGCGATCGCGGTTTCAAAACCCTGTATGCCGGCAGTCAGGTTCCCTCCTACTCGGCGTTTTTCGGCTTTGATTTTGGCGGCGGTGGCCTGGGTTATTTCGATGTCAAAGTGCTGGAGATACATGACCTGGTGCAGGGCATCTGCCGGGACGACGACTGTTATCCCAACTTCAGCTTTGGCTGGGAGAATCAGCGCATCCTGCAGGCGATTGAGGATTCGATGGATCAGCGCCGCTGGATCGCGGTGGGAAGAGGTTAACCCCCCGTTCCGGCCACACGGAAAACAAGGGGGTGATGACAACGGGTGCAAACCATCAACACGGGGCGACAGGAGAAAAGAGTCGCCCCTTACGATAGCTGATGCAACCATGCGGCGATCTCCGCGCCGTGGCTGTCGTACAGCAGTTTGGCGCTCATCACCGCCGAGACAATGACGATCATCGGGCGGATCAGCGTCTGCCCGCGGGTCAGCACCATTCGCGCCCCCAGGCGGGCGCCGCATACCTGCCCGGCCAGCATCACCAGCCCCACCAGCCACACCACTTTCCCGCCCAGCATAAACAGCAGCAGGCCCCCGAGGTTGGAGGTGAAGTTCAGGACTTTGGCGTGGGCGGTGGACTTGGCCAGGTTATAGCCGCACAGGGTGACAAACGCCAGCGCGTAAAATGAGCCGGCACCGGGACCGAAGAATCCGTCATAGAAGCCGACGCAGCCCCCGGCTACCAGTGCAAACGGCAGCCCGTGCAGACGACGCTGGCGATCCTCTTCACCAATCTTTGGCATCAGCAGGAAATAGAGGCCAATTGCGATCACCAGCAGCGGCAGCAGCTGCCGCAGAATATCGCCCATGACGTGCTGAACCAGCAGCGCGCCACTGATCGAACCTAAAAACGTTAATGCGATGTTCAGCTTCTGTTCACGCAAATCCACCGCCTTACGGCGGATAAAGTACAGGCTGGCCGAAAACGAGCCCCCCACCGACTGCAGCTTATTGGTCGCCAGCGCCTGCGCCGGAGAAAGCCCGGCCGCCAGCAGCGCAGGCACGGTCAGTAACCCGCCACCACCTGCGATGGCATCAATAAATCCCGCCAGTAAGGCCACCAGAAACAGTACGCCGAGCAACCACGGAGCTACGTTGACCCATTCCATTTTTTCTCAGCGCCTTACAGTCGATGGTTATCCAGCAGAGCCTGGCAGGATGGCGGTAACGGCGGTGGCTCGCGCTTCACCGGCGGTGTACTGCCCGGTTTAGGCGGGGCGAACCAGCTTTGCAGCTCGGCACCGCAGCCGTCGCCCGGCGGCGGGATGGGCTGATCCTGACACTCCAGGCTGCCCGCCGGGCAGCGCAGACGCACGTGCATGTGCGCACGGTGCTGGAACCACGGCCGTACTTTGCGTAACCAGTCACGGTCGGCTCCGGCATCGGCACACAGCTGCTTTTTGATCGCCGGGTTAACGAAGATGCGCGTCACATCATCATCTTTCGCCGCCAGCTTGATCAGGCTGTCGATTTCCGGCTGCCAGTGGCGGGCCACCACATTTTTACCGTCGGCGGCCACCAGATCGAGCGGCTGAGGCTTCAGCAGCATCTGCTGTGTCCAGCGCTGCTTCGGTAGCTGAAGCCAGATATCAACATCCAGCCCGGACTGATGGCTGGCGTGACCGCTGCTGAAGCGTCCACCTGCCGCCATGCCCATATCACCGACCAGCACCTCCCCCAGCCCCAGCTGACGGGTGCGGGTACTGAGACGCTGAATAAAGGCGATCAGATCAGGGTGACCATAGTAGCGACGCTGATCGGTACGCATCACCTGGTAACCGGAGGCTTCCAGCGGCAGCGGCTGCGCGCCGATAATGCAGCCGTTAGAAAAGGCTCCGATGGACTGTGGCACGCCGGCTACCGGCTGTTGAATGGTCTGCCACGGCGTGGCGGCCTGACCGGTCGTCGAGATCAGCAGCGCACACAGCGCCATCAGCGTTTTTTTCATCATTTACCAGCGCGGATAAGAGGTTTCTACATCAGCATTCTGCGCGCGGTGGCGCAGCAGGTGATCCATCAGCACAATCGCCATCATCGCTTCGGCAATCGGCACCGCACGGATGCCCACGCACGGATCGTGACGGCCTTTAGTGATCATCTCGACTTCTTCACCGCTGCGGGTCAGCGTTTTCCCCGGTACGGTGATGCTGGAAGTCGGTTTCATCGCCAGGTTAGCGATAATGCACTGACCGCTGCTGATACCGCCCAGAATACCGCCAGCGTGGTTGCTCTGGAAACCGCTGGCACGGATTTCATCCCGGTGTTCACTGCCGCGCTGGCCGACCACGGCAAAGCCGTCGCCAATTTCAATGCCTTTGACCGCATTGATACTCATCAGCGCGTGCGCGAGATCGGCATCCAGACGATCAAAGACGGGCTCTCCGAGGCCCGCCGGGACATTTTCCGCCATCACGGTCACTTTGGCCCCGATGGAATCCCCCTCTTTTTTCAGGGCGCGCATCAGTTCGTCCAGCGCTTCAATTTTGTCCGGGTCCGGGCAGAAGAACGGGTTCAGTTCAACCTGATCCCAGTCTTTCAGTTCGCAGGCAACGTCGCCAATCTGGGCCAGATAGCCGCGCACGATAATGCCGTGCTTCATCTCCAGGTACTTTTTGGCAATCGCCCCGGCCGCCACGCGCATTGCCGTTTCACGCGCAGAAGATCGCCCGCCACCGCGATAGTCGCGGAAGCCGTATTTCTGATCGTAGGTGTAATCGGCATGGCCCGGACGGTAGAGATCTTTGATCGTGCCGTAATCCTGCGAGCGCTGATCGGTATTTTCAATCAGCAGGCCGATACTGGTACCGGTGGTTTTCCCTTCGAAGACCCCGGACAGAATTTTCACCTGGTCCGGCTCGCGGCGCTGGGTGGTATAGCGTGAAGTGCCAGGACGGCGGCGATCGAGATCGTGCTGCAAATCAGCTTCGGTCAGCGGGATGCCCGGCGGCACGCCATCGACGATGCAGCCCAGAGCGATGCCATGCGATTCGCCGAACGTTGTGACCCGAAATACTTGTCCAATGGTATTACCCGCCATGACTTACTTCCTCGCTAAAAGTGATCATCAGTCTTTATACATTTTAAAATGATGCTGTGCGTCGATAATCTGTTGTTTAGTTAGCATAAATACGCCATCCCCGCCGTTATCAAACTCCAGCCAGGTGAAAGGCACATCCGGGTACTGGTCGATCATATGCACCATGCTGTTACCCACTTCACAAATCAGCACGCCCCGATCGCTGAGATAGTCCGGCGCACAGGCCAGAATACGGCGTACCAGCTTCAGGCCATCACGGCCAGCGGCCAGGCCCAGTTCCGGCTCGTGGCGATATTCATTAGGCAGGTCGTCCATATCATCCGCATCGACATACGGTGGATTCGTCACGATCAGGTCGTACTGCGTCTTTGGCAGCTCGCGGAACAGGTCAGCGCGGATCGGCGTCACGTGATGGTCAAGACCGTGTGCGCCAATGTTCTGCTCGGTCACCGCCAGCGCATCGGTAGAGATGTCAACGGCATCCACTTCCGCATCCGGGAAGGCATACGCACAGGCAATGGCGATACAGCCGCTGCCGGTACACATATCGAGGATGTGCTGGGGATCCTGACTGATGATGCCGTCAAAGTGGCTGTTAATCAGCTCACCAATCGGTGAACGCGGCACCAGCACCCGCTCATCCACATAAAATTCGTGCCCGCAGAACCAGGCTTTATTGGTCAGGTAGGCCACCGGAATGCGTTCGTTAATACGGCGGATCACGCGCTCAACAATGCGGTGACGCTCGCTGGAGGTCAGGCGCGCGTTACGCATATCCTCCGGGATATCGAGCGGGAGATAGAGCGTGGGGAGCACCAGTTGAACGGCTTCGTCCCAGGGATTGTCGGTGCCGTGGCCATACCAGATATCAGCGGCAGAAAAGCGGCTGACCGACCAGCGCAACATATCCTGAATAGTGTGCAGCTCATTGACTGCTTCATCGACGAAAATTTTGTCCAAAGTGCCCTCCGCAGGCCGTTCTGTTAAACCCGGGCGCTAGTTTGCCACGAAGCTTGAGATAATTCAGCGCGAGGGGGTGAAAAAGCTGAGATTTGTTTCAGCCACAGGCATGGAAAAGGTAGACTGACCGCAGATAATGGACGTTATGGCGCTTTAACCGGCGCCCTCGCCCTCACCTAACGCAAAGCGATCGCAGAGAATGAGTAAAAAAGAGAACCTGAACGCAGAAGACCAGGCGCTGTTTCGCGGGCTGATGGCCGGCACGCGTAAGCTGACTCAGGACACCATCGTCCACAAGCCACAACGTAAAAAGATCGGCCAGGTGCCACAGAAACGCCTGCTGTCAGAGCAGATGGACAACAGCCACTATTTTTCAGATGAATTTCAGCCGCTGCTGGCCAGTGAGGGTGCCGTACGTTATGTGCGTGCGGATGTTGACCACTACGAGTTGAAAAAGCTGCGTCGTGGAGATTACAGCCCGGAGATTTTTCTCGACCTGCATGGACTGACACAGAAACAGGCCAAAGAGGAGCTGGGCGCGCTGATTGCTGCCTGTCGCCGTGAGCACATCTTCTGCGCCAGCGTCATGCATGGCCACGGCAAGCATGTGCTCAAACAGCAGACGCCACTGTGGCTGGCCCAGCACCCCATGGTGATGGCCTTTCATCAGGCGCCAAAATTATTCGGTGGGGATGCAGCACTGCTGGTGCTGATTGAAATCGAAGAGTGGCTTCCGCCAGAACTGATGTTGCCGTAGGGGCGGGCCTGTTGATTCGGCCCGCCGGAGTCAGTCAGATCGCTTTGGCGAGTTTGGCAGGAGAGACCTGCCACGCCAGCTTGCCGGTGGCATTCTCCGCATCGAACTCAATGCACGCAATCGCGGAGGTCGCAAACATCGGCGGCGCTTCCTGCGGGCAGAGTTCGGCCACCAGATAGCCCACCAGCGGCAGGTGAGAGATCACCAGCGCCGACGTGGCCCCTTCGTTAGCCAGAACCTGCAGATAGCAGGCCACCAGACCTGGATCGCCTCCCGGCGTCAGCTCCGGCAGGACATCTTCGCCTTCGGGCAGGGGCAACACTTCACGTACCGTGTTTAGCGTTTGCCGCGCACGCAGATAGGGACTGACCAGAACCCGCTCAATATCCACAGACTGGCCGTTAAGCCAGTTCGCCATCTGGCGAGTCTCATCACAGCCGCAGTGGGTCAGAGGTCTGACAGAATCACTGGCTGCATCTAATGCTGCATCGCCGTGACGCATAATGAAAACTTGCATATAGCACCGCTGTTGTTAAACAAAAACGCCGGGGGACAACGCCATCCGACTCTTCATCCAGAGAATGAACGGTGTGTTGTACCCCAATGCCTTGAGTATAGTCAACCGATTGTTTACTTAGTGAGCGCCCCGCAGAATGACCCGCAAAACAGCATTCACCCCCCCACCCGACTAACCCTCTGAAACAGTGTGACTATTCAGCTTGACCTCCGGTTTATAGAAGGTTTCATCCGCTTCCGCCATTTTTATCAACCGCTCACAGGGTGTAAAACGTGGCCCGTGACGCTGCGTCAGTAGCTCCAGATTTTTCACCACCTCGCGGAGGCCCAGTTGATCCATATAGCGGAACGGCCCCCCCAGGAAGGGGGGAAAGCCGATGCCAAATACCGCCCCGACATCCCCGTCACGTGCGCAGGAAATCACCTGTTCATCCAGCGTACGCGCCGCCTCATTCAGCAGCATCATCACACAGCGCTGAGCAATATTCTGTGCGCTGAGGTGGTGTTTCTCACTGAGTTTTAGCAGTCGGTACACCGAATTATCCACCTGCTTTCTGCGTCCTTTCTGCGGATAGAGGTAAAAACCCCGGCCGTTTTTACGTCCCTTGCGGTCATCTTTCAGGACAGCATCCAGCGCGGCAGGCAGGGCAAAGCGATCGCCCCAGGCCTGTTGCAACACCGGCATAATATGAGACCCGACATCAATGCCGACCTCATCCAGCAACTGTACCGGCCCCACCGGGAAACCAAACTCCACCAGCGCCCGATCGATGGAGTCGATGGGCTCCCCTTCCAGCAGACAGTGCATGGCTTCAATCATATACGGGGCCAGGATGCGGTTGACATAAAAACCTGCCCGGTCAGCCACCACAATCGGCGTTTTTCCCTGTTTTTTCGCCAGAGAAACGGCAGTAGCGATCGTCTCAGGCGCGGTGCCGGCATGGGGGATGACCTCCACCAGCGGCATTTTCTCCGGCGGGCTGAAGTAGTGCAGGCCGATAATATTCTCCGGACGCTGCGCCTCAGCCGCAATCGCGGCAATCGGCAGTGAGGAGGTGTTTGACGCAAACAGCGTGTCCGGCGAGCAGTGCGCTTCGATTTCTGCCACCATCTTCTGCTTCAGTGCCAGATCTTCAAATACCGCTTCAATCACCATATCGCGCTGGCGGAAACCCTGATAATCCGTGCCGCCGCTGATCAGCGCCATCTGCTGCTGACGCTCTGCGGCGCTCAGACGCCGCCGCTTCACCTGCCGGGTCAACACCTGCCAGCTGGCTTTCAGCGCAGCGTTAATGCCGTCCGGGCTGATATCCTTGATTCTGACCGGCAGCCCGGCACGGGTGGCAGTGACGCAGGCAATACCGCCCCCCATCAGCCCGCCGCCCAGCACGCCGACCCGTTTCAGCACGCGCGGCGTCGCGCTGGCACCAGGATCTTTTTTCAGCGCCGTGGTAGCAAAAAACAGGCTGCGCAGGGCCGCTGACTGCGGCGTCATAGCCAGTTCACCAAAGGCCTTTGCTTCAGCGGCATAACCGCTGCCGCTGCCCTGCTCCAGCCCGCAGCGCACCACGCTGAGGATTTTTTCCGTCGCCGGATAGTTACCGTGCGTTTTGGCCTGCGTCTGGCGTCTGGCGAGCGCAAACAGGATCGCCCTGCCCGCCGGACCGTTTAACAGACGTTCCCGCAGCGGGAGGGCTTTTGTCGCGATGCGCGGCTTCAGCGCCAGGCGGGCAGCGGTTTCCAGCAGAATACTGTGCGGAACGGCGTCGTCCACCAGCCCGCAACGCCGCGCCGCGCGCGCGCGCAGGGTTTTTCCGGTCAGGATCATATCCAGCGCGGTGGATGCCCCGATCAGGCGCGGCAGACGCTGCGTGCCCCCGGAGCCGGGTAGCAGCCCCAGCTGGACCTCGGGCAGCCCCAGACGGGTTTTATCATCCAGGGTACAGACCCGGCGATGACAGGCAAGCGCCAGCTCCAGTCCGCCGCCCAGACAGGCCCCGTGTATCGCCGCCACCACCGTGACCGGCAGTGCGGCGATCTCGGCCATCACCGCCTGACCGGCTTCCGCCAGCTCGCCAGCCTGCTGAGCCGAGGTACAGGCCGCTATCATGCTGATATCGGCTCCGGCAATGAAGGAATCCGGCTTGCCCGAGATAATCACCAGCCCGGCGAGGTGCGGGTTGGCCCGCGCCTGCTGAAGCACGGCCCGGAGTTGCCCGGCGAACGCCGCTTTCAGCGTATTCATCTTTTCATCCGGAACGTCAATGGTGATCACCCCGACGTTATCCAGACGCATCGTCAGTGTAAATGCAGTGGGTAAATCCATTATTCTGCCTCCAGAACCATTGCCGCACCCAGACCACCGGCCGCACAGGCCGTGACCAGCCCCAGTCCACCACCGCGACGCCGCAGCTCATTCAGCGTCTGCGTGATCATCCGCGCTCCGGTGGCGGCAAACGGGTGTCCGTAGGCGATAGAGCCGCCCAATACGTTAAAGATCTCCTGATTGACCTCACCCAGCGCATGGGGCCGGTTGAGCACCTCACGGGCAAAGCGCTCGTCGGCAAACATCTTCAGGTTCGCCAGCGTTTGTGCCGCAAAGGCCTCATGCATGTCGATCAGGGAAAGGTCAGCCAGCGTGACACCGGCGCGCTCGAGCGCCAGCGGCGAGGCATAAGCCGGGCCCAGCAGCATATCCCGGTGAACATCGATAGCGCTAAAGGCGTAACTGCGCAGATAACCCAGCGGCACCAGGCCCAGTTCACGCGCGCGGGATTCCGTCATCAGCACCACTGCCGCAGCGCCATCGGTCAGCGGGGTGCTGTTGGCGGCGGTGACGCTGCCGTGCTGCCGGTCAAACGCCGGGCGCAGGCGGGCATAGTCATCAGGCTGTGATTCGGTCCGCACGCTGTTATCCTGCAGGAAAGGCTGCTTCCACGGCGGGACATACGCCGTCATCACCTCGTCCTGCAGCAGGCCCTGCTGCCAGGCACTGGCCGCACGCTGGTGGGAGCGGTGTGCCAGTGCATCCTGCTGCTCACGGGTGATACCATGATCTTTCGCCATCTGTTCGGCGGTATCGCCCATACGCAGCCCGGTGGAATACTCCGCCACGGCCGGAGGCACCGGCAGCAGGTCACGTGGCCGCAGCTGGCTGAAGAGTTTGAGTTTCTGCGACAGGGTCCTGGCCTTGTTCAGGTCGACCAGCATCCGCGCCAGCGTTTTGCTGACGCCAATCGGCAGCACGGAAGAGGAGTCAGCCCCGCCGGCCATCCCGGCGCTAATCGTCCCCGCCAGCAGGCTTTCGGTGACGTTAGCCACTGCCTGAAAGCTGGTGGCACAGGCGCGGCTGACGCTGTAGGCATCGGTATGCACGCTCAGGCCGCTGGCCAGCACAATTTCCCGCGCGATATTAGGCGCTTCCGGCATCTGTACTACCTGACCAAACACCAGCTGTTCAATCACCTCTGCGGGGATCTCGCTGCGGGCCAGCAGTTCGCTGACCACCATCCGGCCCAGCTCCAGAGCGGGGATGCCGTGAAAGGCGGTGGCCTGGCGGGCAAAGGGCGTACGCAGTCCGTGGGTGATCGCGATGCGATCCCCCTGACGTGTCAGCAATGGGAATGCTTTACTCATTATTCTCACCTTTCTGCCCGCATCACATCACATCACATCACAGCTGCACTGGCGGCAATGGGGTGAATGAAGGCCTGTCTTTAGATCGACGGCATCACTGCCAAGAGGTCTGACCTGATCAGTGTTAACCAGAATAACGGTGGGCGCTACGGCAGGAAGATAAAAATGCGAGAGGAAACACGATTCTGGTGGAGGGGCACACCCTCCACCCGGAGATTAGCGCAGGCCGAGCTGGAAAATCATGGTTTCTGCCTGGCAGCTGAAGAGGAAGTCACAGTCAAGCTGAACCCCCTGCGGGGTCTCACTGAAGCGGCTGTCGATCTGACAGGGCTCTGAGGCCACGGCAGCGGCTTTTTCACTGAGTGAGCGCAGCACCGCTTCCGCCTCATCACGGCTGTTAAAGGTGTGGCTGTAGCTGGCAGTACAGTCGGTATTGTCCAGCACGGTGCCCACGTCAACACAGCAACAGGCTGCGGTTTCGCTGGCATTACAGCGGTTAATCGCGTCAGTCATACATCCTCCGGCTTGCCGCTGTCTGTCTGGCGGCAGATTAATTGAGACTGTCGTCAGTTTACGCCCGACACTATTTCAGCTCCAGTCATCCCCTGAAAACAGCGCGTTGAGTGATGAAAATCACACTATTAATTGATCCGAAACAACTCACACGGAATGAGGCAAAAAAGGAATGTAAGGTTTTTGTTAGCCAGATCTCTTTTCCGTGAACAATTTAGAAATATTTGAAAAACATTATTGCAACACATACACAGGTCAGACCTATACTTGCGCCACTGGTCTGATTTGTTCGTTGTCTGTCAGTCACTAGAATCCGCGATCCCTTGTTACGTGTAGTAACAGAGCTTAATTATAAAATCAGATAATGAGGTTGTGGTTATGAACCATAAAAACCTGTTTGCTAAGTCTGCACTCGCAGCAGCAGTGGCGCTTGTTTCTTCTAATGCTTTCTCAGCTGGCTTTCAACTGAACGAATTCTCTACCATTGGTCTGGGTCGTGCTTATGCAGGCGAAGGGGCGATGGGCGATTCTGCCGCATCGGCCAGCCGTAACCCGGCAACCATGGCATTAATGGACCGTCCGATGTTTTCTATTGGCGCGGTATTTATTGATCCTGATGTGAATATTCAGGGGCAGTCTGGCGCAGGCAACAGTCTGAATGCCGATAATATTGCACCGACTCAGTGGGTGCCGAATATTCATTATGTACAACCGCTGAATGACCAGTGGTGGATCGGTGCCTCAGCCACCAGCAATTACGGTCTGGCAACAGAGTTTAATGACGGCTATGCCGGCGGTCCGTTTGCCGGTAAAACCGACCTGCTGACGATGAACCTGAACCTCAGCACGGCCTACCGCCTTAACCAGCATTTCAGCTTTGGTGTGGGTTTTGATGCAGTCTACGCCCGGGCAAAAATCGAACGAACCATTGGCGAACTGGGTTCCTTCCTGCCCGCAGCCGGTTTACCTGCAGCGCCCGCCGATACCCAGATTGCCCACCTGAAAGGCGATGAATGGGGCTACGGCTGGAACGCCGGTGTGCTGTATGAAGTGGATGATAATAACCGCTTCGGTCTGACCTACCGCTCGGAAGTGAAAATTGACTTTGACGGTGACTACCGCAGTGATATTCCGGTCGCCTTTAACCCTATCGGCAGCCAGTTCGGGTTGCCTACCGGCACCAGCGGCAGCACCATTCCGGGCTCGCTGTCGCTGAACCTGCCTGAAATGTGGGAAATCTCCGGCTATCATAAAGTCGCACCGCAGTGGGCCGTTCACTACAGCATGGCATACACCAGCTGGAGCCAGTTCCAGGAATTGAAAGCGACCGGCAGCAACGGCCAGGATCTGTTCTATAAAGACGAAAGCTTCCACGATGCATATCGTATCGCATTGGGTACCAGCTATTATTACGACGATAACTGGACCTTCCGTACCGGTATTGCCTTTGATGACAGCCCGGTGCCGTCAGATAAACGTTCTATTTCCATTCCCGATCAGGATCGTTTATGGCTGAGTGCCGGTACGTCATATGCCTTTAATAAAGACGCATCCGTGGATTTAGGCGTTTCCTATATGCACGGTAAAAAAGTCACCGTTAAAGAAGGCAATGATCCGATTGCCACCGCCCAGAATGGACAGGCGACGCCTTATACCTTCAGCTCCAGCGGTAAAGCCTGGCTGTATGGCGCCAGTTTCAACTATAAATTCTGAGACGCCCCTTCAGAGTTAAAGCAAAAAAAAACCCCACGCCAGTGGGGTTTTTTATTAGCGGAACAAACTGATGCCCGGACTTAAGCATTCAGCCTGAACGCAGGCGTTATTCGGCATCAATATCGCCCAGGTCATTCTTAATCGCTGCCGCATTCGGGTTCTCCTGCGGGATCAGCTTACCGTCACTCGCCAGGAAATCATGATGCTGGAAATAAGCCGCACGCATAAAGGCGTAAGGATCGTTTGAATTCTTCAGAATCGCGTCGGAATCCAGCAGCTGCGCGCGGGTTTCAATCCCTTCCAGCGCCCATTTCCCTGCCGACATCCACCAGGTCAGCCACAGCAGCGGCGGATAGACATCATCCACCAGGCCACCGATATCTTCACGCGGGGTAAACCCCCCGTATGCCGGCACTTCCACGTAGGTACCGTAGCCCACACCGTAGTGACCCAGCGTACTGCCAAAGGCGCGCGGCTCTTCTTTTGCCAGCTTCGGGTTCGCCATCGACGCAACGTCAATCAGCCCCCCCATGCCCAGCAGCGTGTTCAGGAAGAAACGGTTAAAGTGCACCATCGCCTTATACGGATTGCCTTCGATAAAGTAGTTCACCATCGTCGACGGTTCGTTAAGGTTGGTGAAGAAGTTACCCAGCCCGTTACGCGCAGGCTGCGGCACATAATCACGCCACGCCACGGCAACCGGGCGCAGGACATACGGATCCAGCACGTTGTAGTTAAAGTTGAACATGGACCGGTTGAAACCTTCCAGAGGATCGGCATGTCCCTGAGGTTGATCCCCTGTCTTAGAACTGGCACAGCCGACCATCAGTACGCTCGCCAGCGCTAAACCCGTCAGGCGATAGCTCATAGTTTTCTCCCTGTACTTTTTAGATTATCGCCCGCTATTGCCGGTTAATTTCAACGGCAAGCTGCTGTTGACCTGAAAATGGCAGTATCTCACTCAACCCGAACCAGTCGCCGGGTGAACGATTTACGCTGCCGTCGCGTGAGATGCGTACGCGAACCTGCACCTGATGCTGCGCGGATAGTAACCGATCGGGCATCATGGCATTACTGTCATCCAGCGTGATCGATAAAGGAAAATGACTCAACGGCACTTTTTTCACGGCTACGGGAACCTGCGAAATACCGTCAGACACAGAAATATACAACACTCCGTCCTTCGGTAACATTTTTTCTGCCGCCGGGGACAGACTGATCGTTAATGCCAGGCGGCTGTTCTCTTTACCTGACGCACTTTTCGCCTGCTGAATGCTGCGCTGGATCATGACCGCACGTCCGTCGCCCTCAGGCAGCAGTGACAACATCTTATTCCATGATGCAATCGCCTGCGCATAATCTTGCTGGCTGTAGGCATTGAATGCTAACAGCCCCTGCACCTGCACACTGTCGGGATACTGCACCGCCATCGGCTCCAGCATCATCAGGGCTTCGCGGTTATCCTGCGGATCGGCAGACCGCGTCAGTACATCGGCATAGCTGAGCCGGACATCCAGGTCGCCAGGGGCCAGCTGTAGCGCATGACGGAAGGCCTGGGTGGCCATCGCGGCGTTATTCAGCACCATGCCAAGGCGGCCCAGCATTTTCCAGTCATCAAGATTACCGGGATCGGTTTGCAGCCCGGAACGGATGCCCAGCGCCAGACGCGCCAGTTGTTCCATACTGAGCGGTCGCGCCTGAGGGTCCATCACCTGCGCCCGCAGTGCAGGCAGCTCATTTTTCACCTGCTGCCAGACCATCACCTGCTGCAGGCCTCCCGTCTTAAAATAGACGCCAAGGCTGACCAGTATGAGGATCACCGCCCCGGGCAGCAGCACCCAGCGGCTGATCTGACGTGCCTGCGGCGGCGAGGTCTGCTGCGGAATATCCAGCAGCAGCGTTTCCTGCAGCTCCCGCACCATCTCGGGGCGATCGGCCACGACGCCCTGCCCCTCATCCTCTTCCAGCTCCTGCAGACGCTGATGATAAAAGACCTGATTCAACTGGTCGCGATCGGTTGTGCTATCGCTTCTGCGACGCCCGGCGCCGAATAAAAGCAGCCCACAGGCGGCCACCAGCAGGATCAGGATCGTTAACCAAAGCGCACTCATGATTGCTTCCCGTCATTCTTTAACAGTGCATCCAGCCGCTGCTGCTGTTCGGCATCCAGCTCGACGCGTACGGCCCGTTTACGGCTGCGCAGGATGATCACCAGCGCGCCGATAATGACAAACAGAGCCGGCCCGGCCCAGAGGATCAGCGTCGACGGGGTGACCGGCGGCTGGTAAGAAACAAAATTACCGTAGCGCGCCACCATATAAGCCTTCACCTGTTCAGGTGTCTGTCCGGCCTGTAACAGCTGATACACCTTCAGGCGCATATCGCCCGCTATCATGGCATTTGAGTCAGCAATACTGTTGTTCTGACACTTCGGACAGCGCAGTGACGCCGTGAGCTGGCGGTACTGCTGCTCCTGGGCCACTGTCGCGAAGGAATAAGTATCAATGTTGTCAGCCTGTACGCCCGCGCTGAACAGCACCAGCGCCAGCAGGATCCCGTACGCTCTCACGATCCGACCCCCTGGCTGTATTTCTGCCACAGTGGTTTCACCTCATCATGCCAGACCCGTTCGTTCATATCCCCGGCGTGGCGATAGCGGATAATGCCGTGACCGTCGATCAAAAACGTTTCCGGTGCGCCGTACACGCCCAGATCCAGCCCGAGCATTCCGTCCCCGTCATACAGACTCAGGGCATACGGATTACCCAGGCTGTTCAGCCAGTCGACCGCTTTCTGCCGGTTGTCTTTATAGTTCAGCCCCACCACGCGCACGCCCTGCGCGGCCAGGGTATTCAGATACTGATGCTCGGCCCGGCAGGTCGGGCACCAGGTGGCCCAGACGTTCAGCAGGATCGGTTTGCCGTCGTTAAGCACCGACTGGTCATAGGTTTTGCCCGGCTGCTCCAGCGACTCCAGCTTAAAAACCGGCACCGGCTTACCGACCAGCGCGGACTCCAGCCGGGTGGGGTCGTCCCCATTGGCATTGCGACTGAGCTGCCAGAGCAGCGCCGCGGCCAGCAGTAAAAACAGGATCAGCGGGATATACAGCACTTTCTTATTCATACCGCCTCCTTAAGGGCTTTTTTACGCGACCGGTAGCGGGGATCCAGCAGGCACAGCACCCCACCGATCGCCATAAACACGCCACCAAACCAGATCCAGCGCACGAAGGGTTTATAGTACAGACGCACCGCCCAGGATTTGTCGTCCAGCTCTTCGCCCAGCGCCGCGTAAAGGTCGCGGGTGAATCCACCGTCGATGGCCGCTTCCGTCATCATGGTTCGCGCCGCGCTGTAGAAGCGTTTTTCCGCCGACAGCGTCGCCTCATGCTTTCCATCGCGGGTGACGTCTATTACCCCCGACGTACCGGAATAGTTCGGGCCCACCAGGCGATCCACGCCGCGCAGCGTGAAGTGGTAACCGGCCACGTCCACGCCGTCGCCCTCTTTCATACGCACATCGCGTTCCACGCTGTAATTCTGACTGAAGGCAATACCGATCACCGTCACCGCAACACCCAGGTGGCCGAGCACCATCCCCCAGTGGCTGCGCGACAGGTGCCGCAGTCCGCTGAAGAAGCCGTGCCGGTGAGTAGCGCGCTCGTGCAGTTCCATCAAGGTCAGGATAATCACCCAGACCGCCATCAGCAGGCCTACCACCGTCATCGCCTCAATACGATCCTGCATCAGCCACGGCAGCAGGACGGACAGTAGCAGCGTGACCAGCAGCGCCAGCCCGAGCCGTTTCCACAGTTTCTGTGGCTGATCCCGCCGCCAGCGCACCAGCGGGCCGATGCCCATCAGCAGCGCCATCGGTGCCATCAGCCAGGTAAATAAGGTATTGAAGAAGGGTTCGCCGATAGAGATGGTGCCCAGCCCCAGCTGCTTATGCACCAGCGGCAGCAGCGTGCCGAGCAGGACCACCAGCATCGCGGCGATCAGCAGCACGTTGTTGCCCAGCAGGAACGATTCGCGCGACCAGGCCTCATTCTGCACCCGGCTGCGCACCTTGCCGCCTTTAATGGCGTAGAGGAGCAGCGAACCGCCAATCACAATAATCAGGAAGGCAAGGATAAACATGCCGCGCGCCGGATCAGAGGCAAAGGAGTGAACTGACACCAGCACCCCGGAGCGCACCAGGAAGGTGCCCAGCAGGCTGAGGGAGAAAGCAGTGATCGCCAGCAGCACCGTCCAGGCTTTGAAGGTGCCGCGTTTTTCCGTCACCGCCAGCGAGTGAATCAGTGCGGTGCCGGCCAGCCACGGCATAAAGGAAGCATTTTCTACCGGATCCCAGAACCACCAACCACCCCAGCCGAGCTCGTAATAGGCCCAGGCCGACCCCAGCACAATGCCGATGGTGAGAAACACCCAGGCTGCCGTGGTCCAGGGTCGCGACCAGCGCGCCCAGGCCGTATCCAGCCGCCCGGCCATCAGTGAAGCAATGGCAAAAGCAAAGGCCACGGAGAAACCGACGTAACCCATATACAGCAGCGGCGGATGGAAGATCAGGCCGATATCCTGCAGCATCGGGTTCAGGTCGCTGCCGTCGATCGGGAAGTCTGGCAGCGTGCGGGTGAACGGATTGGACGTCAGGGTGATAAACAGCAGGAAGCCGAGGTTGATCATCCCCATTACCGCCAGTACGCGCGCGATGGCATCCTCCGGCATGGAACGACTGAGTAGCGCCACCGCCAGCGTCCAGACGCTGAGCAGCAGCACCCACAGCAGCAGCGATCCCTCATGCGCCCCCCAGGTAGCGGCAATACGGTAATAGACCGGCAGCAGGGTATTTGAGTTGGTGGCCACATAGGCAACGCTGAAATCATTCACCACAAACGCATGGACGAGGATGGCAAAGGCCCCGGCGATGCACGCAAACAGCCCGTAGGTCAGCGGACGCGCCAGCCCCATCAGACGCCGGTCCTGGCGTGCGGCCCCCCACAGGGGATAAACACTCAGCAGCAGGGAGAGTGCCAGCGCCAGGCACAGCAGGAAACTGCCCACTTCCGGCATCATGGCTGACCTCCCGCTGCGGCGCTGGCGGCGGTGGCCGCCGGGGAACGATGGTTTTTCTTCATTGCGTCTTCAATTTCCGGCGGGGTGTATTTTTCATCATGCTTTGCCAGCACCTCAGAGGCCGTCACGTGAGTGCCGTCCTGCAGGACACCCTGCGCCACCACACCCTGCCCTTCACGGAACAGATCCGGCAGGATCCCTTCGTAGCTGACACTGATCACCCCCACCGCGTCATAGAGCTTAAACGACACTTTCAGCGTATGCGGATCGCGCTTCACGCTGCCCGGCAGTACCATGCCGCCCACGCGCAGACGCTGGCCCGGCTCCGGCTTCACCTGCTGGTCCCCCTTGCCGTTGATCACTTCACCCGGGGTATAGAACAGGTCGATGTTCGATCGCAGCGCGTACATCACCAGCGCGGTAGCGAGACCCAGCCCGACCAGCACCAGCGTCACCAGAATCAGGCGATTTTTACGACGGGGATTCACGATTTTTCTCCTGCCGCGGCAGGGGCGGCCTTTTTCATTTTTACCGCACGAATGCGTTGCTCACGCGCCTGCCGCTGGCGGATCCCGGCCAGCAGGCGACGACGCTGCCACAGCGTGTGCAGCACCAGCAGAGCCAGCGGGATCAGCGTGCTGGCAACGGCCAGCCAGACGTAGAAGGCATAGTGGCCCATGGCAAAAAAATCATGCCAGGATGCGAAGGCAGGGGTCATACGCTGCGCCCTCCTTTTGCCGCGATCGCCGCCACCCACGGACGGTGGCGCTCGCTGTGGAGCAGCAGATTGCGCAGGCGCAGCAGCGTCAGGGTGATAAACACCAGCCAGACGCCCAGCACCGCCCACAGCAGCGGCGGACGCATACTCGGGTCGACAGCCTGTAACAGCACCCCGGAGGAGCCCTGATGCAGGGTGTTCCACCAGTTGACGGAGTAGTGAATAATCGGCAGGTTAATGACCCCCACGAGGATCATAATGCCCGAGGCACGTCCGGCCGCCCGGCGATCCTCAAAGGCATGATACAGCGCGATAGCACCGATATAGAGGAACAGCAGCACCAGCTCAGAGGTCAGACGCGCGTCCCACTTCCACCACGCCCCCCACATCGGCTTGCCCCAGGCGGCCCCGGTCACCAGCGCAATAAAGGTATACACCGCGCCAATGGGTGCCATGGCCATCGCGGCAAGATCGGCGGTTTTCCACTGCCAGACCAGCCCGATAAAAGCGGCGACGGCCATGGAGCCATAGATCCCCATCGACCACATGGCCATCGGCACGTGGATATAGATGATACGAAAACCGTCACCCTGCTCAGAGGCTGGCGGGGCGAAGCCAAAGCCCCACACCCAGCCCAGCAACAGCACGGCCACGCCCGGGATCGCAAACCACGGTACAAAGCGACCGCATAACTGGTACAGCCGCTCCGGCTTGCCCAGCTGATGTATCCATTTCCACATTATTATTTTGCTCACAGTCAAAAAGTCATCGTTCTGGTGTTGTTCGTCAATCGTACGTACGTCAGCCTGTTATTCTGTCTTATCAGCCGGTTAGTGTACGCTTACTCGTAGTGCCGCCGCCGTGGCAAAAGGTGCCAGCGTCGCACTGCCGGCCAGCAGAGCGCCCAGCAGGGCCAGATAGCCATCAACCGGCAGCCCCTGGCTGGCCGCTTCAATCGCCCCACTGGCAAAAATCACGACCGGCACGGCCAGCGGCAGCACCAGTAAACTCAGTAATACTCCGCCCCGACGCAGCCCGACGGTCAACCCGACGCCAATCGCCCCCAGCAGACTGAGCGTGGGCGTCCCCAGCAGCAGCGTCAGCGCCACCGCACGCCAGGTGGTAAAATCCAGCGACAGCAGCAGCGCCACCAGCGGCGAAAGGATCAACAGCGGCAGGCCGGTGACCATCCAGTGGGCGGCAACCTTACCGAGCACCGTCAGCGGCAGCGGCGTGGGCAGCAGCAGCAGCTGTTCCAGCGATCCGTCGAGAAAATCGTCACGGAACAGACGCTCCAGCGCCAGCAGGGACGAAAGCAGCGCCGCCACCCAGATAATGCCGGGCGCAATCCGCGCCAGCAGCTCAGGCTCCGGCCCGATCCCTAAAGGAAACAGGGTGATGACAATCAGAAAGAACCACAGAGGGTTAACGATTTCCGCCCCGCTGCGAAACGCGATGCGCAGCTCCCGCTTCATGACCGGCCACAGCATCAGACGGCCCCGCCTAACGTCAGGCGAATGCGGCTGAGGCTGACCGCCGCCGCAGGAAGCGCCTGATGCGTGGTCAGGATCACCGCCCCGCCCTGCCCGGCATGCTGTATAAACAGTGACATCAGCGTTTCCACACCGGATTGATCGATAGCGGTTAACGGCTCGTCGAGGATCCACAGGGGAGCACGGGACAGCCACAGCCGGGCCAGCGCCACGCGCCGCTGCTGACCGGCCGACAGCCGGGCAACGGCTACGTCTTCATAGCCGGTGAGGTCGACCTGCTCCAGCGCCTGCCAGAGTTCGTCCTGCGACGCGTGCGGATACCAGAAACGGAGGTTTTCAAGCGGGGTCAGTACGGCTTTTACCCCCGGCAGATGGCCAATGTAGAGCAGGCTGGCGTAAAACGCGTCGCGCTGCTGGCGGATGTTGCGCTGTTGCCAGAGCACGGCCCCCTGCTCCGGCTGGCTGAGACCGGTCAGAATGCGTAACAGGGAGCTTTTGCCCGCGCCGTTTTCCCCTTCCACCTGCACCATATCGCCGGCTTTAACGGTAAAACTGAGATCGCTAAAGAGCGTTCGCTCATCGCGAACACATGTCAGATTTTGGGCTGCCAGCATGAGAGGAAAATCGCACAGTGTTAAATTTAATGGCGGGATAGTACCACAAAGAGTGTGTCTGCCTAAGCTGACCAGGCCCGGTCTGTGGCCGTCTCCCCCCTTAAACCCCCCTGAAATGGCGGCTTTTTAAACGATTGTAGCCTGTGGTTAAAGCTTTGTTACTCTTAATCTTAAACAGGGTGACCTGACATCACATCAGCAAATACCCGCTACGCTTAGGGGATAACTATTTTTTCGGGAACGATGATGAAAACCACACAAAACGATAATGAAAACCAGGTAGAAAGTGAGGAAAGCGAACAGGGTGAGGAGATTGAGGTGGATGAAGATGCCCTTCCCTCCCGCGCCGCCGCCGTTCACGAGCAGATACGTCAGGAGGGGGAGAAGGAGCTGGAGCGTGACGGACTGGCGCTGCTGTTTTCCGCCATCGCCGCCGGGCTGTCGATGGGAGCCTCGCTGATGGCGAAAGGGATCTTCCAGGTGAATCTGCATGATGTCCCCGGCGGCTTTTTGCTGGAGAACCTGGGCTACACCTTTGGTTTTATCATCGTCATTATGGCGCGCCAGCAGCTGTTTACTGAAAACACCGTGACCGCCGTTCTGCCGGTGATGCACAAACCCAGCGGCAGTAACGTGCTGCTACTGATGCGCCTGTGGGGCCTGGTGCTGCTCGGTAACCTGATCGGCACGGCGCTGGCCGCGCTGGCCTTTAACCATATGCCGATTTTCGACGACGCCGTTCGCGGTGCCTTTGTCACCATCAGTCAGAAAGTGATGGAGAATACTCCCGGCGAAATGTTTGCCAACGCGGTGGTGTCCGGCTGGATCATTGCCACCATGGTGTGGATGTTCCCCTCAGCGGGTGCGGCAAAAATCTGGATTATTATCCTGATGACCTGGCTGGTGGCGCTGGGCGACCTGGCGCATATCGTGGTGGGCTCGGTCGAGATCTTCTATCTGGTGTTTAACGGCGATATCCCGTGGCAGGAGTTTATCTGGCCGTTTGCCCTGCCGACGCTGGCAGGCAATATTATTGGCGGTACCTTTATCTTCGCGCTGATCAGCCATGCGCAGATTCGCAACGATATGAGTAACAAAGCCAAAGCCAAAGCGGAAGCAGAAGCGAAGCGCCAGCAGAAAAAAGAGGCCGCAGAACAGGACAATTGATGGTTAATCGCGCAGTCAGCGCGGTAAGTGGTTAATCTGCGGCATGAATTGCGCTATACTGCGCGCCGCTGTCCCCTTAGTTAAATGGATATAACGAGCCCCTCCTAAGGGCTAGTTGCAGGTTCGATTCCTGCAGGGGACACCATTTACACATCCCAGCACGTTCAAGAAATTCTAAAAATCCCTGATAACCAGATAAATCACTCACATCTGACATTCCCGTTAAAGACGCTAAAACACATGAAAACCCTCATCAGCTTAACAATGGCGCGAGTCTGTCATGGCCTGTTGAGGCGCGGACGTGATGCAAACCCAGTCCGCCGCTGTAGTTGCCATAAAGCATTTCATACCGCGAGGGTGCTTTAGGGGGATGAGGCTTTATTGATCCTTAAGCGGTAACAACAGCAGCTGGTTATCCCTGGCTTCAATCACCCGCGCCTTGTCAACATCGAGCGCTTCACGGTCAATCGTCAGCTTCCAGCTGTTTTTCAGCGTATCCGGATGACGGAACAGCCCCACAACCGCCACATATTTCGCATCGCTTTCCATGGGCATATCCAGCGACACATCGCCACCCGGCTTCACCACGACATCGCGAGTGGCCAGTAAATCCGCGCCAGGCGTCGTTTCTCCCTCATGCAACAATTGCTGATAGACGCTTCTGTTAAAGGTTTTAATGTCTTTGAGCTGATAAATTCGTACCACCACCGACTCAGACAAGGAGTGGTTCTCGCGCGCGTCGGTATTGAGGGCCTCGCGTGCGGTGAAATCCAGATGAAGCACCTTAATCTTTTTATAAAACACCGCGCGAAAGGCCGACTGGGTGCCATCGCTGACGCTTTGCGTCAGTCCGCAACCGGTAAGTGCGATGGCCAGCACGGGTAACAGCCAGCGCGTGGATTTAGTCAAGCTTGTACGTAACACGTCGGTTTCCTTGTTGTGGTGTTGCGGGCTGCAGGCCGGTGTAATAGCCCAGTTCCGTTGTAAAGGTCTGCGGGAAATCGTCCGGGAGGTCTTCGTCTTCCGCGCCCAGCACGCCGTTCATCCCAAGCCAGAATGGGCCCTCGCCGAGCGGCGGAGCGGCCAGCAGGCGGGTCCGGGTGGTCAGGGTGATTTTTGCCTTAAAGCGCCAGCCGAGCCAGACCCGCAGCATCACCAGAAAGTCCTGATACAGCAGGCCGTCCGGTTTCCAGCCCTGCGACTCCTGTTCGTTATCGCTGGACAGCGCAACCAGCAGCTGGCTGTTGGCATCCATCGCCTCGTCGCCCAGCGGCGTATTGCCGTCCAGCAGAAAGTCATCATCGCCGCAGAAGCCCAGGGGCTGAGCAATCTCTACAGGCCGCAGGCAGTAAGGACTCACCTGTACTCTGGTATCGGGTGCCAGCAGGCTCACCAGTGCCTGCATCCCCTCCTGGGTTTTGCCCGGCTGGCGCAGTACGCCAAGCAGCGCCAGAAAGCGCGACACCGGCGTGGCGATATGTTCTGCCGTACCGGGAATGCCCAGCCCCACCAGGCCCAGCAGTGACTGCGAGATAGTGTCGCTACCGCCCGGCTCAAACGTGGCCGGATACGAGTATTTCCGCCAGATGCGATAGAACTGCGTCAGGATGCGGTGGCTGAAGATATCCAGAAAGTCCTGCAGGGCTTCGTGCCCCTCCCGGCGCCGGGTGATGTCATCAAGATAGGCGGTCGGCAGCGGCGAATCCACGCCGTACATCCCCATAAACGTGGCGCGGATGACCGGTGGTTTACTGTCATCGTCCTCATCGTACTCGACGGCCTTCAGTTCACTGGCCGGAAACCCCATCCCCGGATGCGGGGCAAACCGCACCGGGTCGTCGGCGGGATGACTGGTCGACCCCATCAGTGGCCTGCCCGGATCCCGCTTCTCCAGCAGCTGGCATAAACGGTAAAAGTTAATGCGGTGCAGATCGGCTTCCAGCCGCGGGGTCAGCCGGGGATGCGGCGGTTGTGCTTCTCTTCCCATTCCAGGCGCTCTCCGGTCGGTTGCAGGATGATAATCAGGCGGTTAAACAGATAGATGTCGGTGTACAGCGCGAAGAAGCGACTCAGCATCTCGCCAAACAGACAGATGTCCCCGCGCCCGGCAAAACCGTGACTGTCCAGCGTCACTTCAATCTGCACGCCGCGCACCAGGTAGCCCTGCTCAAAGCGCTCGGTTTCACCGTGCTTCACGTCGATAATGGCTTCCAGGCGTCGGCGGTTCATCTCACTGTCGGTCCACTCGTACAGCGCCAGGGTTCCGCGCAGCACGTCAGCGTTGTCCATCATGGACAGGAATCCGCTGCCGAGGTGGCTCAGCACGCGCCAGTGGAAACGGTCCTGCGCCGGAGGATAACAGGGCAGCGTTGGCGCACACAGGTTACGCACGGCGATACTGGCCGAGGTCGTTTTCATTACCGTATCGAGTACGGTGCTCTGCAGCGCACGGCGTGGCAGCTGGCCGTTGGTACCCGTGAGCGTCAGGGACAGGCTTTCGTCCTGCGGCACCGTGTGGTTGTCAAACGCTTCACCACCGAGGATAAGCCAGGTGTTATGCAGCCCGGACGGGCCGCGACGCACGCGGGTGTGGTAGTAATATTCCGGTGCTTCATGGCGCATCATTCCCCCCTTGTGGCGGAAGCTTGAGAATGGCACGTAGGTATGCTGGCTCGATGACTGCACCGAATCCACCGCGTAAATCTCGGTATGGCCATCCTGCACGCGCATCGGGCGCAGCATGTATTCGGTCTGCAGAGAATTGAGCGTCAGCGGGTCAGATTCCAGCGGGAACAGGTTAATCACCGGCACGCAGTTCAGGCGCAGATGCTTTTCAGTAAAGCTGAAGTCATGCTCCCAGCGCTCCGCCAGCACCACGTCGATGTCGAACCAGGGGAGCTCAGCCGGAAACAGCACGGTTTCCAGCCCGCGCAGGCCCGTAAACATAAATTTCTCGCGGAAGGTGAAATACTCCAGCAGCAGCTGATAACCGCTGAAGCTGCTGTCCCCTTTCGGCCACAGGCCGTCGTCATCGCCCAATCCCAGTGCGGTGAAATACCCGTCCAGCGGTCTTCTGTCCACGTCACCCGGCATCCGCAGCCAGAGGCGGGCCGTGTTCATGGTGAAGGCTTCGTGCATGGCGCAGGCCAGGGGGGCATCGGCGTTGAAATAGAACGGGATCTGACTGAGATCGACACGGCTCCAGTCGGCAAGAGGGCTGCAGCTGATGCGCAGGCTAATGACCGAACGTCCGTCAGGATCGGTCGACAGGCGGGCGTACTCCAGCGACAGCGGCTGAAGGGTTATCTCTTTGGTGGTGGTGTAGCGGCAGCGCGTCCCCTTCTCACCGATCGGCCGCGAGAGCACCTCAAAACCTTTAACAATACGCATATGCTCTTTCATTTCGCGCCAGTCAGGGGTGAACTCCACCACCGACATCGATGGAATGGTGCGCAGGTAATGCGGCAACAACAGGCTGACCAGCCCTTCGGTGAGCTCCGGCAAATCATCGTCAAGCTTCTCGCGCAGCCGCCCCATCATGAAGGCAAAGCCTTCGAACAGGCGCTCCACGAACGGGTCGCGCGCGCCCGCTTTATCGAGATTGAGCATTGCCGCCTGCTCGGGATGAGCGCGGGCAAACTCTTCGCCGGCTTCCAGCAGGTAGCGCATTTCAGCGTCATAATAACGTAAGGTTAAATCATCCATAAGAACCTGAGTAATTGTGTTTTAAAGGTATGCCACGTGTCACTTCCCGCGAAGCACCGAACGGATTGCCGGGTCGGGCGCAATCAGACCGGACAGCAGCAAATCCATCTCAGGCTGAAGCCGTGAGGTATCGGTTTCGCTGCGTACGGCTTTCATACGCAACAGCCTGAGGCGCGATTTGACTGCAGATAACAGTGATGAGGGTGGATGATGCAAACTCCCCGTTATTCCATCCCGTCTGTATCACGGTTTGCGGCGTTGGCCATCAGTGCCTGCGCCGCCGCCTCGCTGTCGACGCTGAATATCCGGTCCGGCAGCGTGAAACCGCGCAGATCCAGCAGCGCCAGCGGGCCTTTTCCCAGCTGTGAGCGCAGCACCCACTGCAGGGTGCGACCATCCGGGGCGCTAAAGCTCATCATCCACTGGCTGCGGTCAAGCTGCTGGCGCTTGCCCTGATCCAGCCAGCGTATAAAGCCCCAGGTTCCGCTGTAGTCCCCGAACAGGCGCGCGCCTGCGCTGGTTGACGTCCAGGTGAGCAGCGTCCCCGGCTTAAACGTGTCTCCCGGCCAGCGGAAGGACTGCCAGTCGGCCATCTGGTTAAAGTAGTGCAGCTTTTGTCCATCAATGGTCAGCTGGGTTTCCACCACCTGCGGTACCGGACGCGCCTGCAGTTCAAAGCTGATGCCCTGGCTGCCGTCGGTAAACAGAATGTCCGACAGCTGGCTCAGCTGATTGATGGCCCGCAGAAACGCCGGGTTAAAGCTCAGCCCCTGGCTGTTGACCTTATCCGGCACCCACTGGCTGCCCTCCTTGTGCAGCACCCCGCTGAGTTCCGTGGTCAGGAAGCGTTCAATACGCCCGCTGTCCTTACGGATAAACTCGGCCAGCATCGGCAGGGACGCATCGCTCTTACCCGCAGCAAACGGGAAGCGTCCGTCAAAGGCCGTGTGCCAGTTCGTCGTGACCGAGCGGCTCCATTTGTCATTCAGACTGGCTGCCGATGGCTGAAGCACGGTCTCCCAGGCCTGAGTCAGCGGCTGCACAAACATCGTGTTGCCAAAGCCACTCCACTCTTCGCCGAGGCTTGCCGACATCAGGCTGCCGTACTGCTGGGTATCGGTCAGATCCACGCTTTTGCCCTGGAATACCGTCTGGGCCAGGGTCTGCATCATCGCCTGCGGATCGGAGCCGCCCGCCACCTGCTGCAGGCGCAGGCGCACGCGGGTGATGCGGGTCAGATAGGTCTGCAGGCTCAGAGAGTTATCCGCCGACATGACGTTACGCCCCTTATTTTTGCCCAGAAGCTGCAGCAGGGGGCCAAAGGTTTCATCCAGTGGCCCCTGCGGGCCTGACGCGGACGGGTCAATCGCCGGTCTGTCTTTTCCACCGACCAGGTCTTTAGCCGATTTGATGATGGAGTCCGAAAGGCCTTCGCTCTGCTGGCCGGTCTGCCCCTGCCAGGCGAGAGTATTCAGCAGGGCAATCAGCGGCGACTGGCGGACATCACTCATCAGCGTCAGCTGGTCGGTGACGTCTGCAATATTCTTTGCCGGGTTAAGCCGCAGACTGTTGAGGAAGCTCAGCCAGCTGCCGGCAAAGTCGGTGAAGTAACGCTGCGTCAGACGTGCTTTCAGCGCTTCCGGCGACAGGTCTGAGGAGACGGCTTTTCGGCTGTTGCTCAGCACCCAGTCGATTTCGTCCCGGCGGGAGCTGGCAGCCTTTTCGATAGCCTGCTGAATGCCGCCTTCCCAGGCCTGGCGGGTGAACATGCCCGGTACCACCGCCCCGGTGGTAAACAGACGGCGGGCATCGGTGCCGCCGGTCATGTCTTCCAGAGACACGTCGGCATAATTACGCCGCACGGATTTGAGCATATTTTCATACAGGGTGCTTTCCGCGTTGCGCCGTCCTATCTGCTGCAGCAGCACCTGGCGGCTCTGGCTGACCAGCTGCGTGTCCGGCGTGATTGTCCACTGCGGCTGCTCTGGCAGTGCGGCGATGTAGAATGCCCATAAATCCGGCGCAAGACTTTGCCACAGGCCGGTTGAGATACCCGTGCGCGCTGGCTGCACGGTTTTCATGGTCTGCGCGTAAAACGCGCCGTCGGCCTTATCCGGATGAGCCATCATCAGCCAGGCTTTCAGCTGGTTATAGCCCGGCTTCGCCAGCTGTGCCCGCCGGTCACTGTTGGGTGCAGAGCCTGCCAGCGCGTTGAGCTTCTGCGTCAGGGCCGCACTGGCCGGGTCGCGGATCAGGCGGTTATTCACCACGCCATACCAGGGCAGCACCGCAGCCAGCAGCTGCCGGTTATGATCCAGACCGAAGCGCTGATACCAGGGGGCCCCATCCTGAATACGGTGCTGCAGCCGGCCGGCATCATTACGCAGGATGTGCAGGGCCGTGAGCTGACTATCGGAAACAGCGGGATGCTCCACCAGGTTTCGTGCTTTTGCAGCCACAGAAGAAATCTGTCCGTAGTTCAGCGCAAACGACAGCAGCGTTCCCACCCCCCAGACCCCGATAATGGCCATCAGAGCCCAGGCCAGCGTCTGTTCCCACGCCATACCGACACGACGGCCACGTACGCGGGGACAGTCATCAACAATACCCTGCCAGGTCACCGGCAGGGGCAGCGCATGACGCCGTGATCCCGGGGCTAATCCCTCCGCGCTGGCCGTTAACGTTGCGATATCAGCAGAGGTATTCTCCGGCAGGCTGAACATCAGGCCTCGCAGCGGAACGCGTTGCTGTGAGACAGACAGCCATGGTACCAGTTGCTGCGTCCAGCGGGCGATACCGCCCTCTTTCAGGTGCTGGCCCAGGCGCAGCAGAAAGTCGTGACTGTTGTTTTCCGCGACCTGACTCACCCCCTGCGTCCGCAGGGTCGGCAGCATCAGCTCAAGCTGGCGGGTAATATCACCGGCTGTGGCCCGTAGCGGAAAGCCTGCCCCCACCGCCTGCTCCGGGCGCGTCGCCTGTGACCAGGCGCTGCCACACAGCTGCCACAGCCAGACCGGGGCGGAATAACGCAGCAGCTCGCTGATTTTTTCCAGCCCGCGTAAATCGTTGTCGCTGATTTGTGGTGTCAGGTTAAGCGACTCCGGTAATACGCGGACAATCCCGTCCAGTGGACGACCCCGGCGCAGCTTGCGCAGCGCAGTATATTTTTCGCGATCGGGCTCTGCTGCCAGGCTGCCGCCGTAAATCAGCACGGTACGGTTGCCTTCAAGCCACTGACTTTCCTGCAGGCCGGGGATAAGCTGTTCGATGGCGGCTTCGTCGCCGGTGACTAACAACAGACGGGCTTTATGACGCCAGAAGAGGTTGTAGCGACGACGAAGGTGGCTGCTGATATCCACCTTGAGCGGCAGCCGGGGCGTCCTTTTCTTTTTGACCGCTCTGGAAGAAGTCTCTCCCATCACTTTATCCCGAATCATTAAATGAAAAGCGATAAAGCCCAGCACCAGTACGCAGAGCGACACGCCCCAGACAACAAAACAGGCCGTCATGATTCGACGTATCACATCCCATTCCGTGGAGAGATCTTCCCCCCAATACCACCACAGCAACCCACCTGCCAGCACAAGCAGCGTGACAGTAGCAACAAACAACGCCGCCGTGGCAAGCACAGAAAATTCAGCGGGTTTATTTTCCTTCACCATAAGGTTTAATAATTCCAAGTGCGAGAGTGTGTAGAGGATCTTTGGCTATCCAGCCGCAGGGTTCTTGATAATTTTTTGCGTAAAGGGCCGCCAGAACCAGCACGATAAGCATTTCCATATCACCTGGGTTCCCCCAGTTGAGGTCCTGAACGTGATGGGTCACATTCCAGCCGCTTTGCGCCAGGGCGGGCAGCGTCGGCTGTGAGAACAGCATGCAGGCGTCAGACGGCTTTTCGAGTTCGCTTTGCTGCTCCGCTCGCTCGCAGGCTGCGGTTAAACCCTCTTTCCCGGCGATATCGTAAAACTCCCCCCGGGTGAGGCTGACCAGCCCTTTCTGCGCGACCAGACACAGTGCGGCGGACTCACCGGCAGGCTGCGCAGAATGAAACGAGGCAGCTGTCGAATGACACCCGGCGACCAGAATGGCCTCTTTTTCAGAGAGCGTTTGAGCCGTTGCGGCAAGTGCAGACAACGTTGCTTCGCCTTGCCATGTCTCCGGTTTTTCAGGAAGCGCCACGTCCGGAAATGAAACCTGCATTTGGCTACAGAATGCACGCCAGGCATCCAGAGAACCCTGCCAGTAGCAGCGCCATAAGTGTGGGAGGAAGGGATCTGCGCTTTGCGTCTGCCATTGCCGCACCAGCATTTTTGCCAGCAAAGCCTCGCGTTCAGCCACCGTATCGACCAGCGTTCGACCGATACGCAGCGCTTTCCCGCTCGACTCATTTTTTATCTCAGGAACCCGATGCTCACGCTTTAGCAGCCGCAGCCACTGTGCCGTATCGGTTCCGGCCGGGCCCAGCAGTACCATTTCACTGAGCGCGAAACGGTGTTGATGCTGCTCCCACCAGGCCTGCTGCTGCTGCTCAACCAGTTGTTCATAATATCGGGCGTTATGGGCCGAAGTCCGGTAATACAGCAGGCGTATTAACCAAAGCACGCCCATCAGAACCACCGCGCCAGCCATTCCTTTTATCACCAGCCCGGCACCGCTCCCGGCAGGATGAAGCAGCGCACCGCCGCCCCCGCACAGCAACACCATCAGCGCGCCCGCTGACAGCCATCGCTTGCCATCAGGAGGGCACGCGACCCGGTAGGGTGGATACTCCGGTAAAGGCCTCACAGCTCGATGCCACAATCGGGAAAGGAGCTCACCAGCGTGCAGCCGCAGGCACAACGGTGACCGTGCAGCGCCACCGGCTGGCCATCCATTTCCGATAACGAACTGCCTTCGCTGATGACCGTCATGCCATGCTTATTGCACTTCACCGCATCGCCTTTGCAGGCAATCCCTTTCCCGAAGCAAAGATAATGCCCGCCCAGCACTTTACCGCCGTACTCCCGCAGGGTATCGCCCTCGCGTATCACTGCTTTCATCCTTCATCCCTCCCTGAATCAGGCCGTTACGGTCGCCTTAAGAGTTTCCGCCCAGTTGGACTCAATCATCGATTTTGCCAGCGCCAGCCGCCGATCGCTGATGACCTGAGTTTGCTGTGCAACCACCGTGCCTGGCTCCATCGTTGGCGCCTGCAGCTGTGCGGCATCAGGCAGCATCGGCAGCGGTTTGCCGGAAAGCAGATCGATGGCCTGTGTTTCGAGGTAAACGGCCCCCACGGTACCGGCAAGCCCCGCGAGTTTGCCCTTCGCGCTTTTCTGTTTGATGATAACGGCCGCGCCTGCGGCAAGGGTCGCGACCCCCACCACCGCCCCGGCAATCATCAACGGCGTCATCGGCTTACTGCTGCAACTGCCGAAATAGATCATCCGGTAGAGGAAATAGCTGCCCCAGGGTTCGCGGGAGCCGAAGGCGTTGTGCATAAACCACGCGCGGGAATCATGGACCTGATCGTCAAACAGCGCCCGCACCAGCCCGGCAGGCTGCGTGGCGTTGCTCGCTTCTCCGGTAGCCGGGAAAAGCACTTCCTTACGATCGTCTCCGGCGGTTTTTATTTTCTGCCACTCGCCGTACTCATTGTCGTTATTCAGCAGGAAGATGGCGTTACTCATTGAATCAACGGCAGTAAACAGCCAGTTACCGGTATCCGACCGGGAGAGGCCGCTGTAATCTTCCCTGAACTCCTCGGCCGCCTGGCGCAGCTGGGTTTGCCCCAGCGCGGCGTCGAAATCCTTCGGCCCCGGCGGAAGCATCAGGAAGCCATCATCCGCAGTATGTGCGGCTTTCCTTTCCCGGCGAGCATCGTCAACTTTTTTCTGTGCTTCTTTCCAGTCTTCCTCAGACTGCTTTCTGACCAGCGGATCGCTGTCTTTATCCAGCCCGTTGGCCGCCGAATCGACATAGAAGCGCTGGGTCTTGTAGGTTCCCCCGGCATAGCGATTGATACGCCACGCGGTGATCCAGCCCATCTGATCTTCAAGGGCTTTCTCCAGGCTGACCGGCGCGCGCGGCGGATCGTATTTTGCCGCTTGTTCGGGGAGGAGATGGTCTGAGGACGAGCTCAGACCGAGGGTTAACTTGCGCCAAGCATTGAAACGACCGGAAAGAACATCATCGATAAAAAACTCTTTACCTACGCTCAAAGGCATTTTCCGCCAATCGTCACTTTTTAATTCACTTGGCAAAGAATCTTCTGGGACTTTTAATGGTGCTCCAGCCTGGAACGCCGATGAAAACATATCGTGTAAAGCAATCTGTGATAATAAAAAACCGTCATCTTCAGCATTCGCCTTTCCCTGATCCCCCGGTGGATACCCGCCCCCTAAATCCGAGTGCATTCCCGGATAAACCACCTCCAGGCTGTTCGCCGGATACTTACCATCCGGACGGCGGATAGAATCCAGCGGGAAACACAGCCGCTGCTCGTGGGAAGAGACCAGATGGACGCACCTTTTGATCAACCCACCGTAGATCTTCTCTGCCGGCAGCTCCTGGGTTCCGTCCGCCCAGCCCATATGCCCTTCCGCCACCGGGGCGATATGCGCCACGCCCACCGAGGCCACCGTATCCAGCAGGCCAAGGAACTCGACGCTGAGCGGAATTTGCAGCCCCCCCACCGCCAGGCACTGCTCGGGTTGATCCTTTCCCTCTTCAGGCTTTGGCAGCAGCTCGCTGAGCCAGTTAACAAAGGTCCGCGCCGCCGCCGCCCCGCGCGAAAAGCCGTACACGTACAGCTTGATACCTAACAGCTTCGGCTTTCCTGGTTCGCCAGGCACCAGGGCTTTTTGCAGGTCTGGTGCCATATCTTTCAGCAGGCTCTGGAAGGTCTCAAAACGGTTAGCCGCCCCGGTCAGCCCAAAGGACGCCATAGAGGTTGCCATTTTATCCACCGCCTTCCAGCTTTCGTCGTTCGACAGCGTATCCAGGCCCATCGTCCTCTTCAGGGCATCAATAATCCGCAGCAGCCCCCAGTTGATACGGTCCTCCCCGTGAGTCGCCGCCGCCAGCCCCATCATGCTGAAATCCAGATCGTTCACCTCGGGGAAAGGCGTCCCGACGCCGGGAATATAATATTTGTAGTATTTATCATCACCGCTGCCGCTGACATCCAGCAGCTCCGCTTTTTTGTCCGCCAGCCCCCCGGCATAGCCCTGGCCGATAGCGGCGCGGAACAGACGGGCAATATTGGTGGGGTGCTTCGGGTCAGCAATATATAAGTCGTGATTGAGGTTATTGCCGGTGCCGTCAAAAAACAGGCTGATATGCAAAGTTTTACAGCAGGGGGGCTCCACGCGTCGCCCGGCGGCCAGGCACAGCTCCTGCCGGTAGGCAAGCTCGTGGTTGTCCTGCTGCGCGCAGTTTGAGCCAACCAGCGCAGCCTGAGTGGGTAAACGCCCCTGAGCCGGAAACGCCGGCGGGAACCAAGCCAGATCGGTGATTATTTCGGACATACTTTCGGCTCCGGCATCTGCAGCGGCTCGTTGATTGGATAGCCCGGCCGGCCGGGGCTCACACAGCTGGTGGTCACTTTCACCTCATCACAGGGCATAAAGTGCACCGTAATCCCGCAGGTCTTTTGCCCCGTATAGTCCGGTACCGGCACAACCGCACTATGCTGCCGATTATTAGCACTCATTTTTTTTTCCCAGGCCCGATACTTAGCTGTATCAGCAAACCCTGGAAAACCTTTCATTGAGGCTTCTCCGCTTTCCCAATCAACCTTAACTGTCATTCCGGGCTGCCACTTCGAGGGTACACCATAGCAGCAGCCGCCGCCGCCGCCCTGCCAGGGTCCAATAGCGTCAATTCCCGACTGACCATCGACGCTAAAATGGTTGATCGCCCATTTGGTGTGGTTGATGGCGACAATAATTCCACCGCCGCCGCTTCGGGTTTCGGCGTTCGCCGTCGGCTGGCTACAGCCCGCCAGCAGCAGAGCACCCAGCACCACGAGGTAATGTCGTATTTTCATTTTGCATTCCTTTTATGAAGAAACAGATGACGTGCGTCTTGCTTAGCCATGACTTTTCGCGATGGCATGGCTAAGCATTACTGAAGGGGAATTAAAGCCAGATCGGTGATTATTTCGGACATACTTTCGGCTCCGGCATCTTGAGAGGCTCTTTAATGGGGTGTTCCGGGTGGCCATAGTTGGCACAGCTGGTGGTCACCTTCACCTCATCACAGGGCAGAAAATGCACCGTGATCCCGCAGATTTCCTGCCCCGTATAGTCCGGTACCGGTACCACCGCGCTGTGCTGCTTATTCTGGGCCTTCATTTTGTTTCGCCAAGCATTGTATTTTTCCCTATTTGCAAACCCCGGAAATCCGTCCATATCGCCTACTCCAGTTTCCCAGTCCACCCTCACCGTCATACCCGGCCGCCATTTCGCCGGCACACCAAAGCAGCACCCCCCACCACCGCCCTGATACGGCCCGATAATGTCTATCCCCGACTGACCGTCGACGCTGAAATGGTTGATTGCCCATTTGGTATGGTTAATTGCCTCTATGGTTCCGCCGCCCCCCCGGCTTTCCGCGTTCGCCGTCGGCTGGCTACAGCCCGCCAGCAGCAGGGCACCCAGCACCACGAGGTAATGTCGTATTTTCATTTTGCATTCCTTTTATGAAGAAACAGATGACGTGCGTCTTGCTTAGCCATGACTTTCCGGGATGGCATGGCTAAGCATTACTGAAGGGGAATAAAGGCCAGATCGTGATTAAGGTTATTGCCGGTGCCGTCGAAAAACAGGCTGATATGTAACGTTTTACAGCAGGAGGGCTCCACGCACCGCCCGGCGGCCAGGCACAGCTCCTGCCGGTAGGCCAGTTCATGGCTGTCCTGCTGCGCATAGTTTGCCCCAACCAGCGCAGCCTGGGTGGGTAAACGCCCCTGGGCCGGAAACGCTGGCGGGAACCACGCCAGATCGGTGATTATTTCGGACATACTTTTGGCTCCGGCATCTGCAACGGCTCGTTGATTGGGTAGCCCGGCCGGCCGGGGTTCACACAGCTGGTGGTCACTTTTACCTCATCACAGGGCATAAAGTGCACCGTAATCCCGCAGGTTTTTTGCCCCGTATAGTCCGGTACCGGTACCACCGTGCTGTGCTGCTTATTCTGGGCCTTCATTTTTTTTTCCCAGGCCTTATATTTTTCCCAGTCAGCAAAGCCCGGAAACCCCTTTGAGCCACCCACTCCAGTTTCCCAGTCCACCCTCACCGTCATACCCGGCCGCCATTTCGCCGGCACACCATAGCAGCAACCGCCTCCTCCGCCCTGATACGGCCCGATAATGTCTATCCCCGACTGACCGTCGACGCTGAAATGGTTGATCGCCCATTTGGTGTGGTTGATGGCGACAATAATTCCACCGCCGCCGCTTCGGGTTTCGGCGTTCGCCGTCGGCTGGCTACAGCCCGCCAGCAGCAGGGCACCCAGCACCATCAGGGTGTGTCGTATTTTCATTTTGCATTCCTTGTATGGCTGCTCCTCCGGAAGACGAGCAGCCACATGATCCTACTTTCAGACTTATGCTGAAGGCCGTCCGGTCAGGGTCCCAATCACCCAATCCTCGCGCTCTTTATCCATTATCATCCCTTTGGCGGTGGCGGAGAGCATACCTTTGAAGCAAACAGTAAACCGTTCATCCTGCGAGGAAAATCCAGTATCGGGAACATCCCGATGGCGCAGCATCAGCTTGACGTCGCAGATGCACATCAGGGCTTCAAACTGGCTATCGCGCAAAGCGATGTTCTGACACTTCTCGTTGATTGCGGGCTGTGCTCCCTGCCCCATCAGCAATCCCGGCTTCTCGTCGAGATCCAGCCAGCTCCAGAACAGTGCCGGACGCTGCAGCTGGAGCTGCTGATCCGGTTCCAGAATATGAGAAAACAGATAAGGGAAAATACGGGCATCAAAGAATCTGAACAGCCCTGCACGTCCCTCGTGTGTCGCATCGGTGCAGACAGTTAACCATTCGGCCAGAGTAGTGAAAGGCCAGGGAGAACAGAGCACCAACAGCGGGGCTGTCTTTTGTACTTTCTGAGCCAGCTCAATAAACCACTGCTTCTGGTGGGGATCGTTTAAAGAGATCCTGATTAGCAGCGGCGACTCTTCAGGCAGAGCATCTTCCGGCAAGCCCTGGTAGAGAGACTGCCATACCAGAGGCGGTGAAAAATCACGCAGTACAGGGAGAACGGAAAAATCGATACCGCACTGGTCGAGAATAAAATCGAGGTGGGTCATTTTTATATCAGCGCAGGTTTGCTGAAGCAGATTCACCCAGTCAGTGATATGGGTCTTGTTCATTTATGCCTCCCTTGGCACAAAGCCCTGTGCCAGCCGCTGCGCCTTTTTCAGACACTCTTTGCACACTGACGAAGGCAATTCTGGCAGCGGAAAATCCTCACTCGCCGGGCCCTGTAATTTATGTTGCCCCTTGAGGCTTAACAGGCCTGGACCATGCACGTTGATTTCACCCTGTGGCGTAAGCTTGATGTAAGCGCCACCGCAGGCAAGCGTGATCCCATTCTTTGCCGTCAGCTGCAGATGGCCCTGCGTTGACTGAACGGTGATGTCATTCAGCGAGGTCAGTGACAACGTATCAGCATGAGACTCCATAGCCAGCGGGCCTTTGGCAGATACCAGACGCATCCCTTCCTGTTGAGCAAGGATTGAAATAGCCTGGCTCGCGTTGACCGAATAGCGCTGCGCCGTGCTGATATTCACCTCGCCAAGGCTTTGCAGATACAGCCCCTTCCCGCTGTGCATTAAAGCAGCTTCCGGTGTCACGGCGGCAATCCCTTTCGGCGCAGACATCAACAAAGTCGGTTCTTTGAGTACGCTGGCTCCTGAAACAAGCGCTTGAAGGGGTTGTGCATCCGGTGCGAAGTTTTGGTGGGTACTTGCAAGCCCTCCCCATTCTGCAACCTGATTTACCGCACCTTTCAACAGGCTGATCGCTTGCTCCATCGCCAGAACGTCGCCCTGCGCCTTAGCCTGCCCGTCCGCGCTGATAAATATCCCTTTCTGCGCGCGGATGGCTCCCCAACTGTCGGTTCTGAGCTCAAAGCCCTCGCCGCGCTGCTGTTTTTCGCCGTCGACCAGATGGCCGAGATTCAGCTGGCTTTTGCCGCCGTACTCGGTGCTGACCTTGATATGCTCTTTCCCGCGCTCGTCGTCGAGGCGGATTTTGTTGTTGGCGGGCGTGCGCAGCACGTTACGTTTGTAGTTGCGGATGGTGACGTGGTCGCCGTGCGCAGAGTCGTGCAGCACGCCGGCGATGTGCGGCCGGTCCGGGTTGCCGTCCTCAAAGCCAATCGCCACCTCGGTGCCCGCCAGCAGCGGCAGGTGCAGGCCGTACGTATCCCCGGCGTACGGGCGGGACTGGCGCACCCACAGGCTCTCGAACCCCGCATCCCAGTTATCCCGGTCAAACAGCATGCTGACGCGGTAGCGGCCGTCTTTATCGATGTGGCCGTAGGTATCGTTCTCGGTGGTGCTGGTGACGCGGGCCGGTAACGTGCCGGCCATCACCGGGCGGGTGCCGGGCTGCGGGCGGAAGCAAAAATCAGGGCTGTCCGGGATGCCGTCAAACCTGACGCCGAAGTCCTCGTCACGACGCGCATGGCTGTGCATCGCCGTAACGACCACCCCATGAGCAAAGACCTCCGCCACCTCAATGCCGCCGGTGACCCTCAGCACCTGGCCGGGGGCCAGCGTCGGGCAGCTGGTGACGGCCCGCGTCTGCGTCTGTCCGTTCAGGTAGCGCTCATGGCGGATGCGGGCAAAGAACGCCCCCGACTCCGGGGCCGGGTTGCGGTCATAGTGGCTTCCCGGCGTCAGGTAGTTGTCGGCATAGTGATACGCATCCCCGTAGGTGGTGGCATCTCCGCCGGTGGCATCCACCCGGGTGTTCATGTCTTCCGTGGCCTGGCGGTAGTTGTAATCACGGGTGCTGACCTGCTTCTGCACCACGTTATGATGGCTCTCCATCCCCCACACCGAGTCCCCCCCTGCCGAATGCTGGCCCGACGGCGGCACCGACGGCAGGGTCAGGCCTTTTTCATAGCCCTGCTGGCCGTCGTAAAACTCCACCACGTCGATGTTCAGACGCATGTCGGTGGTAAAGCGAAACCAGATGCCGGCCTCACCCAGCAGGCGGGTGATAAAGTGCAGGTCATCCTCGCCGTACTGCATCACCTGCTCGCGGCGTGGGTACTCTTTTGCAAGCGAAAACAGAAAATCCTGACCGCGCATGCTGTGGCGCTCGCGAAGGATTTTCTCGACGATTTGCGGGACCGACATGTCCTGATAAATCGCGTTCTGGTGCGAACGGTCGAGCAGCGCCAAGCGGGGCCGGAGCGTCAGGGCGTAACGGGTCTCATCCCTGGAGGTGCTGAGGCGTTCAAAACCGCTCACCACGCCCTGAAGGGTGCGCACCACCTGCTGCATTTTGATGCCGAAACCCTGGTCAACCGGGGCCTGCAGCGTCAGGGAGGCCGCTTTCATCAGCATCATCTCTTTGCTGATGGCATGGTCACCGCTGGTAAATTCAATCCGGTAGCTGAACGGCGTGCTCAGGGCTTCATCGCCCTCAAAGGCCAGTACGTCGAGGGCTGACTCACACCCTTTTACCGCCAGCAGGTGGTGGCTGTGGCTGAATATGATGGTGGGATTACTGCTCATATGTACACTCCTTGTGTAAGATCAAACGTCAGCCCGATACCCTTTTCCTCGCGTCAGCCCGGCGTGAATTTCCGCATGGGCACGGGTCTGGCAGAGCGAAGCCGCGCCTTCCACCGCACGGGCACAGTAGGGGTCAGACGTCGCAACAGAATGGCTGGATGTCCCATAAATCCTTTTCTTTGTCGGTTCCCGGACACGCTACCGCCCATCGCTGTTTCCTCTTAAGGGGACCAAAGCGCATACGGTCGGGCTGGCAGTTTGAGGGCTTCCTTACTCAACCCGCGCGGGCAGGCGTTGAGCAAAGAACGGGCAGAAGATACTGCCCGTCAGGACGCTGTCCCTGGACTACTCTCGAAAGTGTTGTGAAACGTCATCATCCTGCGCTGATGCTGAAGGTTTGCCCGGGAGCTGGCAGGCATCGGCCTGGGGTAGCAGACTGATTTCGACACGACGGTTCTGCGCCCGGCCTTCCGGGGTATCATTGGTTGCGACAGGACGGCTTGCACCATAACCCTGCACCGCAAAACAGCTTTCCGGCACATCGCCGGTGTCCCGCATCCAGTTACGCACCGCTTCGGCACGTTTCTGGGACAGCACCTGGTTCAGTCCCGCATTGCCGGTGTTATCGGTATGGCCACTCACCACAATCAACCAGCCCGGCTTCGCTTTGATACCGACCAGTGAATTCACCAGCATTTTGGTGGATCCCGCTTTCAGCACGAACTTGCCGGAATCGAACAGCGACATGCTGTCGAGCCGCACAATTGTCGGGGCCGGTTTGGCTTTCGGCTGCGGTTCAGACGGCAGTTCAGACGGCGCCGGAGGAGGCACATACGAGCGGATCGCCTCCAGCACCGGCATTCGCAGGCGCTCCCCCCGATACAGACCCAGGCTCATCCGGGCCGGTACGCCATTACGCGCCAGGTCATCAAGCTGTGCCGCATCGTCACGCAGGACGGAAACGGCGTCGGCTTTTGGTGCGAAATCATGCATGGGGATACGGTTGTAGCGGGCAATATCAAAACTCACCCGTTGCAGCAGCTGGCGATTGTTCCAGCCACTGCTGAGCAGCGCGGCAATGGCCGCCAGCGTGAAGATCCCGAGCGCACAACGCCAGGTTCGTCCGCGCGGCGTCAGGCCTTGCCCTTTCGGCAGTAGCGGCAGGATAAAATCCGGGAAGGGGGAAATCACCGTGCTGTCAGTTCCTACCGGCTGCCAGCCCGTCACCTGCTGCATCGCGGTGTGCCGGGAAAGCCACGCCGTCCAGGCCGATGTGGCCAGACTTCCGGCAAGGATCGGTCCCATTCCCCACAGCACGGCAGCAGGGGCGATGATCGGAACATCGGGGTTCTCATCCATAAAGACGGCCTTGACGTGCTGATGGAACCAGCTCATCAGGCTGTTCATCAGCACCTGCTGCTGCATCGCAGGCGTCCCGCCGGTAGTGACCCATGCAGCAATTGAGCCCGGCGCTGAACACGCTCGCCAGACCCTTACCCCTTCCTCCGGAATAGCGGCCTGCCACAGCATGTCATTTGTCATCGCACTGCCGATCTGACCATTCAGAATCAGCGGCACAGAATGACCGGTTTCTTTACGCAGCTGGCTGATTTGCCAGCGCAGGGCCAGCAGGCGACTGGTAAGGCGATCGCTGTCAGCGTGTTTCTGCGGGCAGACACTGACCATCACCGACAGCTGACGTCCCCAGTCTGGGCGCAGCCACAGTACCTGGCGGGCGACCTGCTCCGGATCCTGATGATCTTCCACGCGGATCCAGCACCCCTGCGTGACAGTGAGCACCGGTGACTGCTGCATACATGCCAGCGGCAGATCGCCGCAGACCAGCACCACGGGCTGCCGGTAAGTGGCGTCCGGAAGGTCATCCAGACGCAGGCTGACATCGTGATCCGCACGACGACGGGCGACAACCCAGAACGCCATGATAAGCCCCAGCATTGCCAGCAGAAGGAGCACAGAAACCAGTCGGGTGACCGGCAGGAAACCCAGGCAGACCACTGCACTCAGCAGGGCAGCCCACAGCGCAAGCCCGCGCTGTTGTGCAGGACTCATTTCATGGCTCCCGGCAACAGGGTCAGCAGTGTCTGATCCAGCCAGCGATCCAGCCCCCACCAGAGTGCAGCCACCACCAACACGCTCAGGCCAATACGCACGGGCCATGACGCCAGCCAGACGCCCATTCCCCGGCCGGCAGGACTTTCCGCCAGTACCGGATGAGTGTGTGGATAGCTGAACGGCGTAACCTGTTCACTGAGGGCGTTGACGAGTTTCTGGCGCTCCGGGTCGTTCAGAGAGCGGAAGTTGCCGAGGAACCCCAGCATCATAACCCGCTGGAAGCAGGTCACGACGGCGTGGTCAGGCACCGGTTCGCGCAGCACATCGCGCATCCGATCGCACAGCGTGTCACCGGCGTCCATGGTGCCGAGGAAGTGTCCCTGCAGGGGAATGTCATACCACTGCACACAGGCGTCATCCTCTACGCCCCGACCTTTGACCGCCTCATCAAGCAGCGCACACTGCGCGGTGAGAATATGCTGACAGCTGGCTTCATCGAGTTCGCTCGCTTTCAGCTCACGCTGCACGCGCTCCACATCAGCGATGCAGCGCTCCCACAGCATCCGGCCTTCACCGTCCTGAAACTGCGGGCCGTGGCGCAGGCTGATAACCTGAAGCCAGGTGTCCTGAAGCAGGGAATCAATATCAATGGATGCGGCAGCGCCGCATTTACGCTCACTCATGTTCTTAATACCGCAAAGAGTTCAAGTTCAGGCTCGCCCAGCATTCCCGGAACATAAAACATACAGGTCCCGCCCTGGAGCATTTCAATGGCCAGTGGATGAGAGACATCAAGGCTGAAATACTGGTTTTCCAGACGCAGTGGAATGGCAGCCGGCACATGACGCAGCGGCACCAGAGGCACCCCCACCCGCGATGAATTAACGATACTCCTGACATGATCGGGGCTACCCGCCTTGCACTGGCGCGGGAACTGTTCCTGGAGTTGTGCCACCGGCATTGGTGAACGCACGGAGAGATAGTAATCAGCGCCTTCGCGCAGGCGTGGGTCATGCAGACGAGCCTGCCAGAAGTGAAGCCGGGCATCATGCTCAAGCTCAATCGCCACCACCCGCGACGGCAGGCTGGCTTCCAGCAGGTCGCCCAGTAAATCGAACAACGGCGGGAAGACGTCATTCAGCTGCTCGTGCTGCCAGACCGGTATCGCGCTCACCTGATGCGCCAGCGAGAAGGTCAGCAGACTGCCTGCGAGTCGTGCCAGTTCAGGGTAAAGACGCTCAGGCGGGCTTTGCGGATGGCGCTGAAACTGCCCCAGTACAGGCTCTGCGCTGTTCAGGGCATTGAGCAGCCAGAACAGGGAGACGTCAGCCACGGCAAAATCGGCCATACGCTCATTGCTTTCACGGCGCATCGCCATCAGACGGCTCAGCCGAGCGCGCAACTGGGTCATCAGTTGCTCCAGTTGGGTCGTCAGCCAGCGGCTGCCCTGGAGGGTCAGGAGCGGGGGGAGAAACGTCTCATCACATTGCCAGGAACCCTGCGAATCCTGCTGTAGTCGGGCGACCGGACAGCACAGGTAATCACTGTTGTTCTGATGAGCAAACCGCAGCGTCAGCTCTGGCTGCATCACCGCGATCTGGCGGGTATCGTCGCCGAAAGTATTGCGGACATCACGCCAGCGCTGGCGATAGCGAACAGGCCGCTCGGCCACCTCATCGGGTTTCAGGCAGTTGCCACCATTCGCCCGCAGCAGTGGAAGCGCCAGAAGGACCACCACCTCATGCGTAATGCTTTCAAGTGACAGCACCGGTGGCAGAGTATCTGCATTGTCTGTATCAATCAGCGTCCCGTCCTGAAAACGGATGTGCAGATGACGGGCCTGCAGACGGCCCAGCTTTAGTGTTTCCGGTTCGAAAGCGACATTGATCACGCCCCAGGGCTGTAATAACCCCATCCGGGCGATACCTTCAGCAGACCAGGCTGCGTACGCGACCTGCTGCTGGAAATGCTGGGGAGCGATCATCACGCCCCTGCCCCATAACGGTTGTTCCGTTTTCATCGGCTTCCTGCCTTATGTTACGAGCATGGCCTTCCGCTGGGGAGTCGCCGGGAGACTTGCTCTGGAGAAAAATCTTTCTTGTTCTGGAATATCAAACTGATGTTTTCTTCACTACCGTTACCGGTAAGCGTGTTTTTAACGGTCAGATTTTCTTTTGGGAATATTCGGAAAGCCCAGGATCAAAGTTATTTTTATTCCTATTCACCTTTTGCACTCAGATAATGGTGCAGTTCCCTGGCCATGACTGAAATCTCCCGCCACCAGTAATTTCAGAGTGAGTTCAGTCTTCTTGCTTGCCCCCCGTATGCACATCGCGTTTTAGATTAACACCGGCCTTTGGCACTTCATTCTGGAAACTATCAGCCATCTCACCCGCCTCGAGGTATCGCTATGGATACTTTTTAGACTCAGGGTGTTCACATGCGATAATAGAATAATGATCGACATAAAATCAAATTTACCGAACTCTCACCAGAAACAAGAAAATTCTTAAGAATTTTACACTAAACGTTAATCATCACCCCCTAACACACCAGCGAATTAAACTATTAGCAATACAACAAACAAACATTTATATCGGGATAGTAAAGAACACGGGAACATGTTAATAAATCAATTTTGAATTGATGAAAATCAATATTTGGCCACTAAATGAAACACTTTTATGTCGAAGTTATGGCTGTAGGGTGAACGGTAATATGAGAAGGAATGCAGGCGTCGATGCCGACGCTTAAGGAGAAAGGCCCCTCAACGTCAGGGGGCCTGTAAATCAGCTCGCGGCGGCTATTGCGTGTGTCAAAGCATTAAGACGTTCGCCGATGCCTCTCTCTTTCAGCAACGGAAAGTGGTCAGCCTGTAACGTGACAGATTGTCGAAATGGCTCGCGGTCATATTCTTGCCTTTTTCAGGCAGAGTTATCCATAAGGTGGTTTTTAGCTTACCCTGCCTGAGGCTTCGCAGCCGTCCTGTTAATTAATAAAAAAGGTTATCGGTGTGCTTTTACCTTAAAGCTATTTTCAGTCGCGGTTGCTTGTGTTTTTCTTGCAGCGGAACTTTTGAAAGCCAGATGCCCGATACAATAATCACGACGGAGAGGAGCTGAATCCATAACATAGCATCAGGGTGACTCAGATTGTCTGTAATCACCCCCGAGACCATTTGCCCGCTGATGATCAACATCGCCGCTGAGTGGATCCCAGTCGCGGTAAAATATAGCTATTAACTGCGACAAATAGCGCACCCATGGCACCACCACTATACGCATACCAGGGTGCATTAAAATGGAATGATGTCATATCATCGCGCTGAACAAACAAAATTAAACTCAGAAAAATAAAGCCGACAATATGATTCCATAAGGAAGCATAAAAGGCATTACGCTCCATGCTCAGGCGACCATTCATTGAGCGACTCAGGCTGATGCAAACACCATTCAGTAAGGAATTAATAATATAGGTTATCATGAGATTATCTGTATTTTATAAGTCGTGCACTGCCGCATAGAATTAATGCGACTGAACAAAAATCCAGCAGAGTAAAGCGGCATTTAATGACGCCAAACCATCCCCTGAGATCGGCTATCAAACCGAAAACGATCTGCCCTGTCAGCATCAGTCCCAGCGTGCCGGCCAACTCCAGCGGACTGTTTACGGCGATCGCGGCCAGCAAAACCGTAAGCGCGCCGGGGATCCCCTCAGATAACTCCCTTTTGGCGGTGTTCCGGCTCCAGGCACCGCTTTCAAAGGACGGAGAGTGCGAAATCGTAGCATCAGCAGCGCCCGGGCGATGACGGCCCCGGTTCCATGAGCAAACCATGAGGCCTTCAGCGGCGAATTGATTTTCACACACTGATGTTGCCTGCCCTGATGCTCTGAAGAGGAAGATCGCGGTATTCTCAAAAGTCGTCCGCCGCCCTTCACCGAGCCAGTAGCCCTGATAATTGAGACATCCTCTCCCGCTCTCACGTCACTGACTCTCGCATTAACAGACAGAAAAGCCCGCTTGCGCGGGCCCGGGTAAAGGTATTCAGCCGCCAAACACCAGCGTTGTTGACTTCGCTCCGGCATTAGCCGCCGCGAAGGTTTTCGCCTCACTGGCAGACTTCGCGCTGTAAGCGTAGTTGGACGACGCCGTCCACTGCGCTTTGGGTGACTTCTGGTTGGTAATAGCGGGTATGCTGCCCGTATCTGTAAAGGTGCCTGTCCCTTTATCATCCAGCATCCCTTTGTTCGCACTCCCCTCACCGAAATAGTTATTCTCCGAGAGGATATTGGCATTTTGCGCCAGGGTGAAGCCCAGCTGGAACTTGTTAATGTAGTTACTGTAAACGTGGAAATAGCCATAGCGCATCAGGCCGGGAGCCCGAACCTGCATATTTTCGAAGTAACTGTGGCAGATGGTCAGATGTGGGAAGCCGTTATAGGCCGCGTTGTTATCATCTGCAGGATGGCCAAGGATCAGGCCATATTTATGGTTGCCAAAGTAGCAGTGACTGATGGTTACGTAGTCGGCTTTATCTCCGACATACACCAGCTTATCCAGGCTGCCGTCGCCGTCGGACCAGCTATGGCCGACAAACGAGCAGTGATCGATCCAGTATTTACTGCCGTAATTAAGGTAAAGCTGGATATCATCATTGTCTTTGATATTCACCGAGTGCTGGAAAATCAGGTTCTGTAAAATAATGTTCTGCGACGCAGTCGTGGCCCGGAAATGGATGTTGTTCAGCGTCCGGTTCTGGAAGGAACCCACGATGGTTTTATTCGCCCCCAGGCTGACTTTTGTCAGCGTGGCAGCGGTGATATTACTGTTAATCACCAGCACGCGCGCCGTGCTGTCGCCCGCATACTGGATAAGCTGGGCCAGAGAGTTAATTTCCACTACGGACCCGTTCCAGCCGCCCGTCACATTGGCCGCTTTGGCAAAACCGACGAGACCATTCAGCTTACTTGTTGGATATGTCATAAAAAGCCCTTATACGCATTGCGTTATGGTGTAAACACCGTGATACGACATCCTGTCGACAGAGCCTTCCGCTATCAGTCTGTATGACTAATAACATCGGCTAACCCGCCAGTGGCCAGGTATGGGCTAGTTATACGTCATCGAAAAAACCCCCGGCCAGTCAGTCCATTCCGCTGGTCGACTGGCAAACATAATGGCGTTTTTGACACAGGCTTTGTAAAGGCAGGCTGGTTAAATGTAACAGGATATATTATCCCATCAGCAATCCTTCTTATTTAAGAAGGGCCGATGGCAGTCGAAGGTTATGTTCACTTCATGAAGTTCCTTTCGGGGATAAATAAGACAAATGTCTCAAAAACATCCCTTATCGGCATCTTTAATTCAAACTTTAGTTTGTTTTTTTAATGATAAAAATAATACACACTTTGACTTTTCATTGTCGAGAGCGCTGAAGAAAAAACCAACTAAAAACCTTAAATAACAACAAGTTAAAATAAATAACATGTTATGCTTCTATTAATAAATATCATCTATTTTGATCGTAGACAATCATCCATCTGAAACTATAATTCAACGCACTATCAAGAAGCTTTACTTATAGGCCGATAGTGAAACTCATTCGCAGAATTGAGTTATATAACTGACACATGGAAACAATGATTTTTTTAGTTGTAAAACCCCAAGATAACTTTAATTCCCTCACCCGTGGTTTGACTGAAAATCATATTGAACATAAGTGAAATTTAAAAATGAAAAGACTCCTCAACAACATTAATTTGCCTGCTAAATTTCTGCTTCTTGCACTTTTTGCATTGATGTTATTTGCTGTTCCTTCCTGGCTATTTATTCATGAAGGGAATCAGCAGATCAACGTGAAGGAATTAGAGTTACAGGGTATTCCCGTTGAAAAGGAGATGCTGAGCCTGCTTAATCTGATGCAGCGCCACCGGGCAGAAGCGGCCATTGCTATCGCGACCAATGATCCCGCCACGCCGAATCGTCTGGCACTGAAAGCCCGGATTGACCAGCTCAATGCCGCCCTTCTCACCACACTAAGTGCCACCAGTCATAATGATGCGCTGCTGCAACGTTTCAACGCGCTGACCGCCGAGTGGGAGCAGCTGCAGCGCGATATTGACAGCCGCAATCTGACGCTGGCTACCAGCCTGAATCGTCACGCAGAGGTGATCCGCTCGGCGCTGGATCTGAATGTTGACGTGCTCGATTTTTACAGCCTGTCGCTGGATGCCGATTTAAATACCTATCAGTTCATTATCAGCTCCTTCAGCCGCCTGCCTGACTTAACGGAAACGCTGGGTCAGATCCGTGCCCGTGGTACGTCGCTTCTGGCAAAAAAAGACGGGATCGAGGACAGCGATTACGCTCGTATGGAGTTTCAGATCCGCAACGGGCGAAATGCCCTGCGGTTGTATAATGCGAATCTGATGAAGTCATTAGAGACAGATGAAGAGGTCCGCGCGAAATTCGGTGGTAAAGGGGAAGCGGCGCTGAAGCAGGCCAGCGAAGCCTTAAAAATTGCTGAAGACGTATTTGTAAACCGGACCAAAACCGATCTCAAGCCAGCGGAGTTTGTCGCCCTCTTCACCCAGGCAATCAATCAGTACAACACCTTTGGTCTTGAAGCGAGTGACGAAATCAGCCGGATGTTGTCAGAGCAAATCCGCACGCATCGCCTGGCGCAGGTCGAGTTACTCGGCGTACTGGCCGTGCTGGCTCTGTTTGTGGTGATCCTCGGCGTGTATATCATCCGCTCCATCACCGGCCCTGTCAGCGATGCCGCGAAGGTTGCCCGGGATGTGGCCTCCGGCGATTTAACCTCCCGCCTGGCCGTCACGGGCAACAACGAAATGGCCGGACTGATTGGATCGCTGATGCAGATGCGTGAGCGCCTTTCACTGCTGGTGGCAGACATTAAAGACAACGCCACGACGATTGCCACTTCTTCGGAAGAGATTGCCCAGGGTAATGGCGACCTGTCTGCGCGGACGGAAGAGCAGGCGGCTTCGCTGGCACAGACCGCCGCCAGCATGGAGGAACTCTCTTCCATCATTCTGCAAAATGCGGATAACACACGCTATGCCGCCGGTATGGCAAGCTCCGCTACAGATGCCGCTCTGCTGGGGGGGGAAGCGATGGAGTCTGTCCTGCAGTCGATGCAGAAAATCAGCGCCAGCGCCGGGCAGATTGAAGAGATCATCAGCGTTATTGACAGCATCGCCTTCCAGACCAATATCCTGGCGCTGAATGCTGCCGTTGAGGCGGCCAGAGCCGGAGAACACGGCAAAGGATTCGCCGTCGTAGCCGCCGAGGTCAGAGCGCTGGCCCAGCGTTCCGCAACCGCGGCTAAAGAGATTAAGCAGTTAATCGGGGTGTCGGTGGATAATGCCCGTCAGGGGATCGCCATGGCGCAGGATGCAGGGGATAAAGTGAAGCAAAGCGTAGGGGCCATTGAGCAGACCGCGCAGCTGGTGAACGAAATCTCCGCCTCGTCTCAGGAACAGAGCGCGGGTATTTCGCAAATCAACATTGCGGTCAACCAGATGGACCAGGTGACCCAGCAGAATGCAGTGCTGGTAGAGCAGTCCGCCTCGTCAGCGGATGAACTGGCCGCGCGAGCCATTCAGCTGCGGGAGCTGGTTGCCGTATTCCGCACCGCGCAGGCCACCCATTAAACCGACTGACCGTGAATAAACCATCCGGTGTCGCCGCAGGGCGCACCGGTTTTTTTATTCAGAGCTCACCGTTCCGGCAATCGCCCGCACGTCACTGCCGGTCGGTGCCTGATGAATACGCAGACCGAACTCGCCGATTACCGCAAAGATGTGGTCAAAAATATCCGCCTGAATGCTCTCATATTCCAGCCAGACCACCGTATTGGTAAAACAATAGATCTCTACCGGTAAGCCTTCGGGGCCCGGCGCAAGCTGACGCACCATCAGCGTCATATCCTGGCGAATCGACGGATGCTGGCGCAGATACTCGGTCAGATAGGCGCGGAAAGTGCCGACGTTGGTCATTCTGCGCTGATTGAGCACTGACGCCTCCGCCCCCTCTTTCCCGTTCCAGCTGGCAATCTCTTCCTGACGTGACGCCATATAGGGCTTCAGCAGCCGCGCCTGCATCAGGTTATTCACCTCATCCGTCGAGAGAAAACGAATGCTGGTGCTGTCGATGTTAATGCAGCGCTTAATGCGACGCCCACCGGAGGCCGACATGCCGCTCCAGTTTTTAAACGCGTCCGACACCAGGGCGTAGGTCGGAATGGTGGTAATGGTGTTATCCCAGTTGCGCACCTTAACCGTGGTCAGGCCGATATCGGTCACCGCGCCGTCGGCACCGTATTTAGGCATCTCCAGCCAGTCCCCGAGCTTCAGCATACTGTTGGCTGAGAGCTGGATGCCGGCCACCAGCCCTAAGATCGGGTCTTTAAACACCAGCATCAGCACGGCAGCCATGGCCCCCAGCCCGCTAATCAGGATCGCCGGTGATTTACCAATCAGCAGGGAGATCATCATGATGCCAATCACGATGGCACTCAGCAGCTTCACGCCCTGGAAGATCCCTTTCAGCGGGAACTGTGCGGCAAAGGCAAAGCGGTGGGACAGGCCAGAAATCACATCCAGCAGCGAGAAGAATGACATCAGGGCATAGAGCATGACCCACAGCTGCGCGCAGGTGGTGACGATCAGTAGTGCATCACTGTCTTTTTGCAGCCACAGCAGCGCCTGAATATTGACGATCATCCCCTGCACGGTGAAGGCGAGGCGGTGGAAAAGCTTGTTGCCGGTAATGATGTGCAGCCACAGATGGCTGCTGCTGTTGGCCCGCCGTTCAAAAGCGCGCAGGACGATGCGGTGCAGAATAAAGTGAACGATTAATGCTGTGAGAAAGATAATGCCAAAAATGATAATCAGCGAGGTGGTGTGATCAGGATTTATTCCATATTGCTTCAGAATCGCGGTCAACTGCGGCATAAAGCCTCCTTTTTAAAGCGAGGCGCGATCATGCCCTGTGGCGAAGGCAGGTTCAAGCCTTACTGGTAACCGTCTCTTGCCGATGTGTCCCGAAGGCGATATGTCCAGGCGCCTAATCGCCGCGAAAAACAGCGATATTCAACGGATTGATTCCGCGCGCAGGCGGGTAATCTGGCAGTATTATTGTTGACTGCTGTACCGGAGCATCCCATGCCAGATAAAGACGCCGTTGTTGAACGCCTCTCCCTTGAGGTTCTTGCCCTGAGAAATATTGTGCAGATGCTGATCGCTTACGGCAATGTGCCGACGGGCGGCAAACTGAATAAGTACCTGGAGAAAATTGCGGAAGAGGTGGAGCATCGCGACGGGCGCGAAGCAAACAAAGCCATTGCAGATGTGATCCGCGGTTATATTCGCTAGCCCCAGAATGATGCCACCCGCCTGAGATTTCCGGGTGGCACCAGCGGTTACACGACGTTAAAGACCGAGATAGCTTTCGCCAGCTGTGACGCTTCAGCATGCAGGGCGTGGGTATTTTCCGCCGTCTGATGTACCAGCGCCAGGTTTTGCTGAATGCTACGCTCCATCTGTGAAACGGCCAGCGTTAGTTCAGCCATCACCCTGCTCCCGCCTCCACTTTCAGCTGGTTTTTAACCGCGCCTTCCCGCAGACATCCGCCGCCTTATACCGCCGCCGCAAGGGTCGTTCAAAACGTCAACCCCGCTTAATAAATTGATATATATCAATAAATAAACTCACACCCTACAATCCTCTTCGCGTCTGCCAGCGGTCATTCATGTCGCCCCAGAGGCATTTCATTCCCTGGTCAGGGCAGTTCATGCCCTTTTTCCCCGCAGTAATGAAGCCCGGCTCTACTATTGGCCTAATTCAAGATCCTTAGTATTTCCACCGGGAGATTTCCATGAACGCATCAACCGCAGGTCACAGCGTTAACCGCACCCGCTGGTTAACCCTGATCGGTACAATCATCACGCAGTTTGCGCTGGGTTCGGTCTATACCTGGAGCCTGTTTAACGGGCAGCTTTCTGACAAGCTGGATACCACCATCAGCCAGGTCGCTTTTTCATTCGGATTGCTGAGTCTTGGCCTGGCGGTTGCTTCATCCGTGGCTGGGAAACTGCAGGAACGTTTTGGTGTACGCAACGTCACCATCGCCGCCGGACTGTTGATGGCGGTGGGCCTGATGATGACCTCCCAGGCGGATAACCTGTTTATGCTTTATCTGAGCGCCGGCGTACTGGTCGGGCTGGCTGATGGGGCGGGTTACCTGATGACCTTATCCAACTGTGTAAAATGGTTCCCCGAGCGCAAAGGGATGATTTCCGCCTGCGCGATCGGTGCCTATGGCCTTGGCAGCCTGGGCTTTAAGTTTATCTGTAGCTACCTGTTAAGCGTCTACAGCCTGGAAACCACCTTTATGATCTGGGGGGGACTGGCGATGAGCATGATTATCGTCGGCGCACTGCTGATGAAAGATGCGCCGGCGCAGCAGGGAACCAGCAGTCAAAGCAGCCAGAAGAGTGGCGATTACTCGCTGGCGGAATCTATGCGCCTGCCGCAGTACTGGATGCTGGCGCTGATGTTCCTGACGGCGTGTATGAGCGGTCTCTACGTGATTGGCGTAGCAAAAGACATCGGTGAGAATATGGTTCACCTGAGCGCACAGACCGCAGCCAATGCGGTGACCATTATTGCCATTGCTAACCTGAGCGGTCGTCTGATTCTGGGCGTGCTGTCTGACAAAGTCGCCCGTATCCGGGTGATTACCCTGGCGCAGATTGTCTCCCTGGCCGGAATGAGCATTCTGCTGTTCAGCCATATGAATGAAGGCAGCTTCTTTATTGCCATCGCCTGCGTGGCCTTCAGCTTCGGCGGCACCATCACCGTTTATCCGTCGCTGGTCAGTGACTTCTTTGGCCTCAATAATCTGACGAAAAACTACGGAGTCATTTATCTTGGATTCGGTATCGGCAGCGTGATGGGGTCGCTGATTGCTTCCCTGTTCGGCGGCTTCACCGTGACCTTTAGCCTGATTATGGCACTGCTGGTTATCTCTCTGCTGATGTCAGCCACCATCCGTATGCCGCACAGAGCCGAAGAAGTGAAAAAAGCGTTGCAGCACGCCTGATAATACGGCACAACGCATCCCCCCGCAGGACGCGGATCCTGTGGGGGATTGGCTCACACCTCATCCCCCACAGAACTACTTCACACCTTAAATGGCCACCGCATCTGCAAGATATTCTCTGGCCTTGAAAACCACTTTATGAGCCCCCACTTCTGATTTAAGATGATTCTCATCAACGATGTTAGTTTTTCATCATTATCTTATTTAATTAAAATCTGCAGGGTTTGAATATTTGCAAACGGAATTATTTTGAAATATTTTTTCTAATAACTCTACATTCACGGCATCATTCCTCCACTTTTCTTGCGTAACGTTGTAGTCATAGAAAAGGGCAGGAGAGAAAGATGAAAACAATAATGAAAGCGATCTCTGTCATGGCACTGATTGTTATGTTGAGCGGTTGTATTATTGCGCCTCCCCATCATCATGGCGGTGACGGCGGATATCACGGCGGCCGTGACGGTTATTATGGCGGCTATCATCATGGCGGTGGGCCACGGCGCGGCTGGTAACGTATTCGGTGAATATTCACCGATAGGCCTGGAATCCTGTCGTCGGGTTGACACCTCTTTACTGGCGTCATCACGCAACAGGATTCGGGGCTGGGCGGGCAAAGCCTGCACACAGCAATATAAAAAGAACCATTAAGTAGTAAAAAAATTGGGCGGGGATTTCCCCGCCCTTCTTTTTATTTAACTTTTAATACTGTAGTTACACTGATACCAGGCTTTCATCAGGCCGGGAACATGACTTTCCTGTGGGCTTAACGCTTCCACTTTATCAAAGCCACGCTCAGTACAATATCGTTCAACATCTTTTTCCATCGCCGTTTTGTCGACGTTAACGGGGTTAAAACGATACTGAACGGTATTCACTGCCGGATCTTCATCCACCTTTTCAAAGGCCCCAGGTTTGCCGGAAGTACAGCCTGCCAGCAGTAACAGCGCAAAGACGCCGGATAGTTTCTTTTTCATTATGACTCCCCTCTACGAGTGCCGCATCATAGCAATCTCCCCCCCTGCGGCTATCAGACTCAGGCGCATTTGCAAAATTTTACTTAGGTTATGCAATGTTTTGCCGATTGAATCGATTCAGGAGAGTGAATGGCCTTCAGGCGATATCGGTGCCAATATGGCCCCAGACATTAGAAGATGTCTGCGCAACACCAGGTACTTATTAACTATAATTAGAACGTTTTTTATGCCCGCGGCGAGCGGGCTTTTTTTTGGAACTAATTACCTGTTCCACTAATAATTATACGTAAAACGTTAGCTGAATCTTTACCCGGAAGTGCCAGAACGGATTGATAAAGATCTATCGTCATATCACAGAGTTTGCCTTCATCTACCCCAGGTTCAGCCGGTGTATTCAGCGTTTGCAGGTCACTGCCCCAGCGGTTATAAAGCCCGCGCACCACACTCTGTAGCTGCACCCGCCCCTGTTTTAAATCCACAGACTGTTCTGCCCCCCGGCTGTGTTGCAGCAGGACGTCCATCGACTGCAGTTCTCTGTCGGTGACGGCTTTAGGCAACAGCTCACTAACGTTAACGCCCCCTTTCACCTGGGGAAACAGGAAGCGGAAGCACTGTCCGGTACTGTGCTGGCGGATCTGCTTCATTTGCTCAAGCGAGGCCTGCATATAATCGACCAGATCTTCATCACGGGCCGCATTAATGCGTTGATTAAGCAGGTCAGCCACCAGAGGGCGCAGGCTGTCAATCGCCTGCTGCGGTGGCATTCCGGCACGGAGATGCGTTATCAGTTCGTCATAGGCCTGCTGGTAGAGTGCAGGCTGCTGGACTTTTACCGTGCGCCAGACCGGCAGTGTGGCCAGGCGGGCCGCCGAAGCATCAATCGCGGCCTGTTTCTGTTGTTCCGGGTTCACCCAGCCGAAATAGTAAACATTGCCCGCCAGCAGCGGAAGTACAAACAGCAGCATCGCCGCCACGGGTCTGAGTTTTTGACGCTGGCGCAGGCCACCGATAATAACCAGCCAGACCAGAGCGGAGAACAGCGAGGCAAGAATAGCGTGAGAAGTCAAAGCAGGATCCTGAGATGATCAGGCCAGGTCACCGGCCTGTGAAAAGATGTTAGTCAGCGCGCACGTCCACTAACACCGGACAGCTGGCACGTTCAATCACTGCCGCACTGCACGAACCTTTCAGCAGGCGGTTAAAAGAGGAGAGATGGCGACGCCCCATGATAATCATCGCCGCCTGAAGGCGGTTTGATTCGGCCACGATGGTTTCTGCCGATTCCCCGGCGACCACTCTGCCCCGCGCCACCACGCCGGCCCGGTGCAGTTCCGCCAGTGCCTGGCGTACCACCGCTTCGGCAGTGTTTTGCTCGTCCAGCGCCAGGCCAAAATCACCAGGGTCTTCACCCGCCTCAATATCAAACGGGCCCGAGTCTGCGTAGCTGGCATCCACACAGCACACCACCACGACTTCAGCCTGTAAGGCCAGCGCCTGTTCGCTCGCCAGTGAAACAACTTTGCGGGCGATGACTGAATTATCTACAGCCACTAAAAGCGTTTTCATCGTCTTCTCCTGTCAGTCCCGTAAGGCAGCTTTACCAATTTCATCGATTAATGCCTCTTTACACCGGAGGATCGCCTCCCGGTTACGCGCCTCATGCCGCTGAAAGCGGGCGCCAGGAATTAACAGACTGATGGAAAAGCGTCCCAGAATAGTGTCGATCGCCACCGCCATGGTGGAGATCCCTTCCAGTGTTTCTCCCCGGTCATAAGCCAGACCGGTACGGCGAATTTCAGTCAGGTGCGCCAGCAGCGCAGGGAAGTCGCGCACGGTCAGTTCAGTGATGGCCTGAAACGCCTCCCCGACCCGCTCTCTGGCTGTCTCATCGCTGTCCAGCGCCAGCAGCGCGCGGCCACCGGACGTGCTGTAAAGCGGCAGGTTCATGCCGATGCGCGGCACAACCCGCAGTTCCCGGTCTGCCACCACATAGTGAACAATGGCCAGCTGCAGGCCGCTGGCGCGCGCTAGGGAAACTGTTTCTCCCGTCTGGTCGCACAGTGCCTGAAGCCAGGGCTGGGCGATCGCCACCACGTCAGTATGAACATTGGCGATCAGTCGCAGCAGAGCCGGCCCGAGGCGCACGCCTGCTGCCGCACCGTGGCTGCGTACCAGTTGAACCGAGTCAAGCGCAGCGACAATTCGCTGTACGGTGGAACGCGGCAGATCGACCGCCTGGGCAATTTCGCCCAGGCTCATCCCGTCCGGTTTAGCCCCCAGCGCGTCAAGAATTTTCGCCGCGCGGGTGATCACCTGAATGCCGCCGGAACGCTCATCATCGCGGCAGCCTGAAGACTCAAACATAGGGATTCTTTTCCTTGTTACCGGCCATTACTGTAGCACTGAATGTCTCACTGGATACAGTGTACCGCATTGCAATACATCGCATCACCCTGTAATATTCCGCACAATGTATCACGATGCAATACAGTGCATCGATAATAAAAATAGCGTTGGAGTCCCTGCAATGAATGGCCAGCCTGCGGCAATGCCGCCTCCGCACCCTTTCACCCTGCGCCTGGCGCTGGGTCTGGTGGGTGTGTTGATTGCCGCACTCAGCTCCGGCCTCAACGATCGGGTGACGGACCTCGCCCTGGCCGATATCCGTGCCGCGCTGGGCATCGATTTTGATACGGGCAGTTGGATCACCTCTGCCTATCAGGCAGCGGAAGTGGCTGCCATGATGGTGGCCCCCTGGTTTGCGGTCACTTTTTCCCTGCGTCGTTTTACACTGGCTGCCACGCTGGGTTTCTGCCTGATGGCGGCGATCCAGCCGCTGGTGATAAATACGTCAGGCTTTATCGCGCTCCGGGTGATCCAGGGGATCTTTGGCGGCGCCCTCCCCCCCATGCTGATGACGGTTGCCCTGCGCTTCCTGCCGCCCGGCATTAAACTTTACGGCCTGGCGGCGTATGCCATGACGGCGACCTTCGGCCCCAATATGGCGGCCTCGCTTGCCGCCTTCTGGACCGATTCTGTTGGCTGGCAGTTTACCTTCTGGCAGGTGATCCCGCCCTGTCTGATCGCCGCCCTGCTGATTGGCTGGGGGCTGCCGCAGGATCCGCTACGGCTGGAGCGGTTTCGCCAGATTGATGCGCCGGGAATGCTCACCGGCTGTAGCGGCATCGCCCTGCTGATACTGGCGCTGACCCAGGGAGAACGACTTGACTGGTTCCAGTCCCCGCTGATTAGCGGCATGTTACTGAGCGCCGCAGCGTTGCTGCTGGTGTTCCTGATCAACGAGTGGTATCACCCGCTGCCGCTGTTCCGGCTGCAAATGCTGCAGCGCAGAAATCTGACCCACGGTCTGCTGGTTCTGGCGGGCGTACTGATGGTGGGGCTGTCGGGTTCGGCCCTGCCCTCGGCCTATTTTGCTCAGATTGACGGCTTTCGCACCGCACAGTTTGCCCCCCTGGCGCTGACCATTGGTCTGCCTCAGCTGCTGATTGCGCCGCTGCTGGCTGCGTTACTTAATCTGCGCTGGATTGACTGCCGCTGGATGCTGACCGCCGGTGCCGGCATGCTGATCCTTTCCTGCCTGATGGGAATGCAGATCACCAGCGAGTGGGCGCGGCAGAATTTCTGGGCTATTCAGGTTTTACAGGCGTTTGGCCAGCCGATGATGATCCTGCCGGTACTGATGAGTGCCACCAGCGTGGTGATGCCGCCCGAGGGGCCCTTTGCCTCGGCGATGTTCAATACCGTGCGCGGCTTTTCCAGCGTGGCCGCCGGCGTGCTGGTAGAGAATTTCCTCACCCACCGCGAGAAGTTCCACTCCCATACTCTGGTCGATCAGTTGGGTAACCGGCCATGGCTGATGACTGCCGCGCAGAGTGACACTGCCAGCAGCCTGACGCCGCTGCTGCCGGACGGTTCCGTCAGTTCTGTTGAAAACCTCAGCCATTTCAGCACGCTGCTCAGGCACCAGGCGGTGATCCTCAGCATCAGTGACGCCTACCTGCTGATTACGGGCTTTGCGCTGATCCTGATCCTGCTGACCGCCTGGCTGCCCAAACGGGTATGGCCGCCACAAACCTTATTCACGTCCGTTCCGCCAACATCGAGATAACGATCATGAGCTTCACACCTGCTAAACGTACCGCTTTGCTGGCAGCCCTGTTGCTGATACTGCTGACCATTGCTTTCTTTATCTGGTCCGCCATCAACCGCCATCAGTTGCGCACCGATGATGCGGTGGTCACCGCTGACTACACGCTGGTGGCACCCAAAGTCTCCGGCTATATCCGCACGGTTAACGTCGCTGATAACCAGCAGGTCACCGCCGGGGAGGTACTGGCGACCATCGACGATCGTGACTACCGCGTTGCGCTGGAAACCGCCAGAGCTAATCTGCAGGTCAGCGAGGCGAAACAGGCCAGCATTCAGGCCCAGCTGGAGCAGCAGAAAGCGACTATCGCTCAGGCTGACGCCGCCGTCAGCGCCAGCCAGGCCACGCTGAATTACGCCGGGCAGAATGCGGATCGTTACCGCCGCCTGCTGAAAAGCGGTACGGCGACCGCCGATGAACAGCAAAAATCCAGCGCCACCATGTTGAGCGCCGCCGCTGAAGTGAAGCAGAGTCAGGCCGCTGTACTGGCCGCGCATAAAGAGGTCGCGGTACTGCAGGCCAGCCTGAAACAGGCACAGGCAGACAGCAGCGCCATGCAGGCCAGTGTCGATCAGGCCCTGCTCAACCTCTCCTATACACGCATCACCGCCCCTATTTCCGGCAGTGTCGGCCAGCGTGTGGTGCGGCAGGGAGCATGGGTTTCAGCGGGAACGCGTCTGCTTGCTGTCGTGCCGCTTAAACAGAGCTATGTGGTGGCTAATTTTCTGGAAACCCAACTGGCCAATGTCACCGCAGGGCAACCGGTTTCTTTGACGGTTGATGCACTTCCCGGCGTGACGCTGCGCGGTCACGTTGACAGTATTGCCCCGGCAACGGGTTCCACCTTTGCCGCCATTACCGCGGACAACGCGACCGGGAACTACACCAAAGTCGTGCAGCGCCTGCCGGTGAAAATTGTGCTGGAACCGGGTCAGTCGGCTCTGGATCGGCTGCGCGTGGGCATGTCCGTCGTGCCGGAACTGGAAAGGCAATAATGTGAGAAAGGTCTCATAACAATGGTCTTTATTTTGCTGAGTAATACGGGTAAATTAGCCCGGATCCGGCCCATATTGGGTGCTCAGAGGACTTTTTCGTGAAATATGCTTTGATGGGGATCTCTTTTATCCTGTTGCTCTGGCTTGGCACCTTCTATCTGATGCTGTAAGGATAAAAGTGAAGGGTCAGGACAACCTGACCCTGACTGTTTTAAACGTCGTCTTCGCTGCTTTTGCTGGCGCTCGCCAGGATACCCTCTGCACGGAACATCGCTTTAATCCCTCTTACCGCCTGGCGGATACGATCGCTGTTTTCTATCAGCGCAAAGCGCACGTGCGTATCACCATAGTCACCAAAGCCAATACCCGGCGAGACACAGACCTTCGCTTCCTGCAGCAGCAGTTTGGCAAACTCCAGCGACCCGAGGTGCGCATAGTGATCGGGAATTTTTGCCCAGACGTACATCGAGGCTTTCGGGTTATCCACCATCCAGCCCGCCTCGTGCAGGCCTTTTACCAGCACGTCACGACGGCGTTTATACTGTTCGGCAATATCCCGTACGCACTGCTGATCCCCTTCCAGGGCGGCAATGGCCGCCACCTGCAGCGGCGTAAAGGTGCCGTAATCATGGTAGCTTTTGATACGCGCCAGCGCCGAGACCAGCTCTTTGTTACCCACCATGAAGCCGATGCGCCAGCCCGCCATATTGTAACTTTTTGACAGCGTGAAGAACTCTACCGCCACGTCACGTGCGCCCGGCACTTCCATAATCGACGGGGCCTTCCAGCCATCGTAGACAATGTCGGCATAGGCCAGGTCGTGGATCACCAGCACGTTGTACTGTTTCGCCAGCGCAATCACCCGCTCAAAAAAGTCCAGCTCCACGCACTGCGCGGTCGGGTTCGACGGGAAGCCGAGGATCATCATTTTCGGCTTAGGGTAGCTCTCACGGATGGCGCGTTCCAGTTCGTTAAAGAAGTCGACACCGGCCACCAGCGGCACGGAACGCACCTGCGCGCCGGCAATCACCGCACCGTAGATATGAATGGGGTAGCTGGGGTTGGGCACCAGTACGGTGTCGCCATGATCGAGCGTTGCCAGCATCAAATGGGCCAGTCCCTCTTTCGACCCGATGGTGACAATCGCTTCTGATTCCGGGTCAATATCCACCTGGTAGCGATCGGCATACCAGCGTGAAATGGCGCGGCGCAGGCGGGGGATCCCGCGCGAGGTGGAGTAACCGTGCGTATCTTCACGCCGGGCCACGGTACAGAGTTTTTCAACGATATGCGGCGGCGTCGGGCCGTCGGGGTTTCCCATACTGAAGTCGATAATATCTTCACCGCGACGGCGGGCGGCCATCTTCAGTTCGGAAGTGATGTTAAATACATACGGGGGAAGACGTTCAATACGGGAAAAACGGCGTGGGGAACTATTGTCAGCCATAGCATAGCATCCTTGGATTCACGTAAGCGCCCGGACCATCCGAGCGACGCTGACCACTGTGGTGGTCGTTGAATTAACATATCTTACAATTCTGTAACCTGTCGAGAGGCAGGATAAAATTTTTTATCCGGCGGGATTGAGGCGGCCAAACAGCCAGTCATTCACCCACTGGCCGCGTAACAGGTAATTATCCCGCAGCGTCCCTTCCAGCAAAAAGCCGTTTTTTTCCAGCACCCGTCGCGAGGCATGGTTACCCTCCACGACCTGAGCCTTGAGTTTATGGAACTCACACTCGCGAAATAAAAAATCACACAGCGCACCCAGCGCCTCACTGCCATAGCCCTGGCCAAAACAGTCACTGAACAGCGAATACCCTACCTCCGCCTGCCGGTGCGGGGCCCACTCGGGATTGGCGCCCATCAGCCCGACCACGCGCCCGCTCTCTTTCAGCCGCACCACCAGGCACAGCATGTGAAAGCTGGTGACCTGCCAGGGGGCCAGACGGTCCTGAAAACGCTGACGAATATCGGCCAGCTGCGGCACCGCACTGATAAATTTCATGCAGGTTTCATCGCTGTGGATCTTGAGGAAAAGCTGCCAGTCTTCAGGCTGTAATCGGGTCAGAATCAGTCGCTCTGTCGTGAGTTGCATACTTCATCTCGCTAAAAGGGGAAAAACCACAAAAAACCCATCTCTTTTCTCTGCCGCTTTTTCGCCGTGTAATGATCCGCAGCTTCACACCATGATAATGAATTTGTCACAGGAGAACGACATGACTGACCTCAAAATTGACAATATTCCTGACGCCATTCGCCACGTTAAAATGCAGCTCCGCCAACAGCTTCCGCACTACCGCCAGGTATTTGCCGAACTCGACAAGGAGATGCGCCGCCAGATTGATGTGCTTCACGCGGAGCAGCAACGCGGGGAGCATCCGGTGCCGCAGCTGGATGCCGACGATATTATTCACCACCGCATCACCGAGAGCCAAAAAAACCAGATCCGCCAGCGCGGCTGCTGCACGGTTCGCGGGGTTTTCCCCGTTCCGCAGGCCCGCACGTGGAACGAAGAGATGAGCCACTATCTTGACGATAATCAGTTCGTTGAGAAACTCAAAAATGCCGCCGAAGATAACTATTTCGGTGACCTGAAGCAGGGAAAACCGCAGATCTACGGCGTGTACTGGTCACAGCCCCAGGTTCAGGCGCGGCAGGATGCACGCATGCAGGCGGTTCAGGTCTTTCTGAATTCGCTCTGGCAGACCGAAAGCCAGGGCAGACAGCACTTTGACCCCACCCGCATCGTCAGCTATGCCGACCGCATTCGCCGCCGCCCGCCACATTCCGGTTCGCTGGGCCTGTCGCCGCACGTAGACGGCGGATCGCTGGAACGCTGGCTGGATGAGAACTTCCGCCACGTATACCGCCACGTCTTCAGCGGCGACTGGCAGCATTATAATCCGTTCGATGCCGAAGGCCGGACGGAAGTGCGCGAGTTCGCCTCACCCGCCGTCTGCTCAATGTTCCGCACGTTTCAGGGCTGGACCGCCCTGACGCCGCAGCGCCGGCACGGCGGCACCCTGAAACTGCTACCGGTGGCTAACGCCATGGCGTGGATATTACTGCGTGCCCTGCAGGATGACGCAGCAGAAGATGACCTGTGCGGCGCGGCTCCGGGCCGGGCGCTGTCGGTCAGTGAAAAATTCCATCCTCTTTTACTTGAAGGTTTTTCCTCTATTCCGGATATGGAGCCTGGCGATACGGTGTTCTGGCACTGCGATGTGGTTCACGCCGTGGAAAATGAGCATCACGGCGAATTTGACAGCAATGTGATGTACATTGCGGCAGCGCCCTGGTGTGAGAAGAACGCCGCCTATCTGCAGCGCCAGTGGCCGGCATTTGTCGACGGCCGTTCACCCCCGGACTTCGCCGCCGATGATTTTGAGGTGGATTTTGCCGGACGTGCCACGGAGGCGGATTTAACCGGAGCGGGGAAAAAACAGATGCACGTCTGATCCGGCCAGCGGTTCCGGTCGGTGCACACTGTTCCCTGTTTTGTGCCGACCGGGTTAGCGTTAAGATCTTCTGACTGACCGCATGGGCAGCGGATTTGTTTGCACCCTGATTTTTTTCGTTTACTGTGAAAGGTCACTCCCCCCTTCTGTTATCAACTGACAATGGCAAACACGCTATGACGATTATTCTGCGAGATGCGAAACAATCCGAAGCCGCCCTTCTCAATGAGTTAGGCATTCGTTTATATACGCACCATTTGCAACATTACTGGGATTCAAAAGACGAAATGAATGAATACCTTCAGCAGGAGTATTCGTTACTTACGATTCAGCATAGCCTCAACGATCCCGCCGTCAGTTGGTATATTGTGGAGTCTTCAAAACCGGTCGGCTTCTTAAAAGTCACATGGCGATGTCATATCCCCGGAACCCGTCAGGAGGGAACGCTGCTGAACAAACTTTACCTCTCGCCGGATGAAACGGGGAAAAACTATGGCAGGCAGATCCTTGATGACATCGCTGAAAAAGCGAGAGAGCGCGGCAATGATTATCTCTGGTTAGAAGTTCACGAACATAACAAACGTGCGCGTCAATTCTATGAAAAACAGGGGATGGTGTTCATTCAGGATTTTTTCCATAAAACATCCACATCTGATGTAAAGGTTCATATCCTCGGTAAAAATCTTTGAACGCGGTTGATGCTGATATTGATCAGGTAACGTCGCCTGATGGTCAGCCCAATCGTATTCCCCTGGCTACCCTGTGCCATAAAGGAACTTAATGAAGCAAGGCTGGCATGCGTACGCCGCCTGCTTCCTCAGACATCACTTATTCTTAAAAGTGATTCAGTTGGATCGTAAATTATCAATCGCATTACTGCTAAGCATGAGCACTGATTTAACGCTGACCCTTATTCTATCGATAATGGCCTGCCGGGGGCCAAGCCGCCACTCTTCACTATTATAGAAAGATTCCTGAGAGGATTTCAGCTGGGAGAGGCTGTCATAAGCCCTGATCAGATAGTAAGCGTCGTCGTCGTGGGCTGATATACCAAAAGAAATAATATCCATACCCGCTAAACGGTGAAGCGGAGCGCTCTCTTCCGTCATTATCCTGTGGAAGTCTTTCCCGGTGCCGGGTTTTAGGGTATACAGCAAAAACTCGACTGTTCTCATCGTCGCTATCCTGTTGATTTTTTTTTAAATAATAGTGACATTTCGCCCTGGAAACATGAAATTTTTCAGAACTGGCGGAGCGTCCTGATAGACACCCGGTCTTTCTTCGCTATGCTGTTTCCGAGTAGCTCCCGAGTGCCAGTAGGGAGATTGATCACCCTATAGCTGGCGGGAAAACCGACAAGCAAGGGACGTTAATGGCAGGCTTAATGGCCATCCGTTCCCTGAACGGTGAGTTTCAGCATTGCCGGCACGGTCTCTTTCAGTATGGCTACCAGCCTGGGATCCATAAAGAGGTAATCGTCGGGGATATCCAGGATGTGCAGTGGCTTAAAAGCAATGATTCGGCCATATTCTGCCACCAGACGATTTTTATGCTTCTCTTCCATAACGCAGATAATATCGGCCCACTGAAGCAGATCAGCAGACACCTTTTTTTTAGCATTCCGGCTTGTGCCCGCAGAACGCACGGAAAGGGTTGGATGACGGCGGAACACCTGTTCCGCCGTGGGGCTGCGCCATTGATTACGACTGCATATAAAAAGTATATTCATCAGAAACCTGGTACTCTTCCAGACCTCGTGAGGCAAGCTGTTGGTTAGTAATACGTGGATACTCAAGCCCCAGTTGTGCGGCACGCAGCAATTTATCTGACCGCGTATAAAGCATCTTCCAGTTTTTTTCGCCACGAAAAGTTAATAAAGCATTGTGAATATCTCGAGACTTATTGCGTTGCTTTTGCGCCTTGCGCCAGCCTCGGGTACGGATCGTTTGCATAATTTCTCTCTCAAAGAATGATCGGGGTTAGCAGCCGCGATAATACGGAGAGAACAAACTCAGTAATTATAACGTTTTCAGGGACAATAGGCACCCCCGATTATTGGTTGAGAATGTTTAACTTTCTTATCTGATGAGAAGCTTGTCCCTCTTCAGCCTTGCTGCGGCATCCAGTCAGGCACAAATGTTATTCTCATTGATACCTGACATTAACTTCAGCTGTGTGTCAGAAGCGGACGTTATCAGGTAATAACATCGCACCAGTCAGTATTCATCTGACAGACAGTCATACCGCATTCTTATCACCTGGTTTCAGAAGGCTACATGCTTTAAACCCTGCATCCAGAACCGACTGAGTTCTGCTGCGGAAATAGTGGATGCAGGTAGCAGTGGTTCAGGCTGCTCAGAAAAAATTTTTTTAGCGAATTGTCTTCCAACCCACTGCGCTGCTGAGGTTTTGATATGTCTCTGTTGGTAAAAGCCTTGCAGAGCCATTTCCAAATCATCTGTCTCCTTCAGTAAACAAGTCAGGTGCCATGCGTCTTCCAGCGCCTGACAGGCTCCCTGCCCGGATGTCGGCAAGGAAGCATGAGCCGCATCCCCGATGATTACAACATTGTCTTGATGCCAAAAGGGAAGAGGATCAATGTCATGCACGAAAATGCCCTTAACAGATGCACTATCACATGACAGCAACAAGTTCTGCACAGGATCAGGCCAGTCTCGAAAATGCTGATGCAACTCATTGTACCAATGTGCCCGAGGACGTTCATTGTCCACAGGAGCGTTCCACGCTCCTGCCCAATAGCACAACCGGTCCTTCACAGGGACGATACCAAAACGCTCACCCTGCCCGCGAAAGTCATCAATAGCGTTGTTCGATGCACCCTCTTGTTGCCTTCCCACTCCTATTACGTTCACGAAACCATGATAACGAGGCGTTTCTTTGTCCCCATGTAATGACTGACGAACGACTGAATTCATTCGCCCGTCAGCGCCGACGACTAAATCAAACGCCAGGCTCAACTTCCTGACGTCCGCAGTAGTGACTGAACAATTGAATTTAATCTCCCTGCCCAGGCTCTCTAACCTGGCGGCCAGTAAGTGCATCAGTTCACGCCGTAACACGGTCACACTCGGAAAACCGCAAAGTGAATTCACTGCTAAAATATCGAACTGCGTCTGAAGGTAACCATTCCGATCAAACTGCCGCATCATGCACGGTGTACCACCTACATGCTTGATCTTTTCGTCCAGCCCCATCTTCTGCATGACGAACATGGCATTGGGCCATAAAGTCACGCCAGCTCCCATGTAAGAGACGTTGCTGCCACGCTCAAACAGGCTAACCTGATGGCCCTGTTGGGTCGCGAGTATTGCAAGTGCCATTCCAGCAACGCCGGCACCTACGATGGCAATTTTCTTAGGCCTGGTCATCATTATTTTCCTGTTATGAAACTTAACGAAAATTGTAATGACCACCTGATTAATGATAAATATAGAGTTATAGCTTTGTTAATCTCATTTTTTGGGATAATTAATGATTGAAAAATGTGAATTGCAGTGGCTTATCAGCTTTCAGGTGGTTTATGAAAAGCTGAGTTTTAAGCTCGCGTCAGAGCAGCTTCAGTTGCCATCGTCCAATGTCAGTAGACATGTCGCTTTACTTGAACAGCAACTTCATCTGCGGCTACTGGAGCGTACGACGCGTCAGATAATGCCAACCGCAGCCGGTAGAATGCTGTATCAATCCATTACGCCGCTCACGCACGCTTTGGATCATGCACTGCAAGAAGTCGCACTGTTTGGTGATTCACTATCAGGTCACCTGAAGATCATTACACCAGACCTTCCATTCATGGCAGATATTCTGGCTGACTTCTGCATCAAGCATCCACACATACAGCTCAGTTGTGACACACAATTGGATCCAACAGAGGGCCTACTGGATGGATTCGATCTGATATTACGCTTTGGACGTGGACCACTGGAAGATTCTTGCTGGGTAGCCAGGGAAATTCTGCGTTGGCCGAGTGGTGTGGTAGCTGCACCAGAACTTCTGGAACGTCACCCCTCACCACAATCGGTGGATGAGCTCACCAAAACCCCCTGCATTACGAGTATGTCGGTACTCCAGGGAATGCCCTGGAGATTTAAACAAAACCAAAGCGTCCAGGTACAGTCCAGCTATAAGGTGAACAGTGGACAGATGGCCAAGGCCGCTGCATTAAAAGGACTTGGTTTCGCCATTTTGCCTCTCCATGCCTGTGAATCAGAAATCAATAACGGCTCCCTTGTTAAAATTAACTGTAACCGCGAACCCGAGGATTTGGTGCTGTACGCGCTCTATTCCGGCAGAAAATACCTACAGGTGAAAGTGAAGGCGTTTCTGGAACACCTGCAAGAGGCTATTGCTCAATTAGATATACGCGGTAAGAAAGGAACATGAATGACTCAGCAATCCAGTATCCTGGACGAAGTGAAAAGTAACGCCGCTTCTGACGGATCGGCGAAGCTAACCCGGCAGCCGGGCCGGAATGCTTAGAACTGCTATGTAAGAGCAACTTGCCCCGGCCTTGGCGTGTAGTTAGCTGAAAGGAGTAAATATGGAAATAACGGTAGAACGGTGTCCGCCAGATGAATGGGAATCCATGGTGAAAATTTTTACCGAAATGGAAGAGCACTATTATGGCAAGGGCATCATTCAGGAATCACTGTTAAAGAATTACCTCCGCAATCGACTGTTCAGTCAGCTCTCCGGGACTCTGGTACTCAGGGCTCGCTGCGATGCTCATATCGTTGGGCTGGCGTGCTGCAGTCTTCTCTACCCTTCTCCCCGATACAGCGGTCAGCTGCACATTAAAGAGCTGTATGTCTCTCAGGACAACAGAGGTCAAGGCACAGGGAAATCCATCATGCGCTTTGTTGCGAAACTCGCTCTTGAACAGGAGTGTCTTAGCCTCAGTTGGAACGCCGAGAAATCAAACCCCGGAGCAAATCGTTTTTATCAGTCTTTAGGGGGCAGAATAAATGACGGTATTGTGAATTATTATCTCCAGGGTGAACTCCTGCGTAAGCTGGCTTCCGGCAGTACGGCAGAAACTGGCGGCTCTACTGGTTAGGCTGCCGCGCTGACGATTCGACTTGCGGTGCAACCTGCAGGGTGTTGATGTCGTGTCCACTCAGTGCCAGAAGCGGACTTTGGCATTTTATTCAATGTACTGGCTGAAGCGTAAGAGGTAGCCATCTGGATCCTGTACGAGAAACTCCCTTTGGCAGGCCGTCGTTTCTCCGGTGTTATAGTGATTGTCGCGTAGCTCCCTGTACAACTCAGTTACCGGACAAATCATTCGAGTCGCTGATGGACAACGGTTCTGCTTATGTAGTGCATGAAACCAGCAGATGCGCGACGGAATACGCGATCGCCTATATAACAACAGCTTACATACAGAAACCGTCTGGATATAGCGGGTCAAGATTATAGGGATGTCACCAAAATGATCATGCCTGTCTGTTTTGGTCACTCTTAGTAATACGAGCCAAATATATTACCTCAACTGCTACTGCTTCATTATATGAAGCAAAAATTCATTTCAATTTTGATTCATCTCGCTATTCCAACAGTCCATCTCATCTCCCGAGCTCTAATCAATATACTCGTCCTATACCTACTAAAAAGTCGTACCAAGACTGAGACCCTACCTACCCTCGGGAGTTGATATGGACAATACAGAGACCCAATACGCCGCAGACTACAGCGGGGATAGAGAAAAAGTGCCAGCCAGGCGCACAGCTAAAATCATGCTGTCGGCCGGTATCGGTCATTTTATTGAATGGTTTGATTTTGGACTTTACGGAACATTAGCCGCCATTATCGCGAGCAATTTTTTTGCCAGTAGCGACCCGGCAATTGCACTGCTTAAATCCTTTGCTGTTTTCGGTTCTGGCTTCTTGATGCGACCGCTTGGCGGGCTGTTCTTTGGCTCGATGGGCGATCGTCTCGGACGGCGTAAAGTGCTGGTCACGGTCATTGTGATCACGTCCATTTCGACCTTTATCATGGGGCTTTTACCCACCTGGCACCAGGTAGGTATAATCGCGCCAGTCTTACTGGTACTCACCCGTCTGGTTCAAGGGTTTGCCGCGGGTGGCGAAAGCTCTGGTGTGATTACTTATCTGGCGGAAAGCGCAAAGCCCCACCGCAGAGCCACCTTGACCTGCTGGAGTGAAAACTTCAGTTTTTTGGCCTTTGTCTGCGGTTCCGGGTTGGTTCTTTTTCTCACCCATACCTTAGGTGAAGAAGTGATGAACGACTGGGGATGGCGCATTCCGTTTCTGCTGGCAGCGCCATTAGGTCTGGGTGGTCTGTATATGCGCCGTAACATGGAGGACTCCGCTGAGTTTCATAAACTTAAAGCCGCCGGAAAGATTGAAAAATCACCGTTGCGCACTTCTCTTTCAACCTCGATGTCTGCCCTTCTGTTCTGCACAGGATTTGTGATTGTGAAAGCGGTAAGTAGCTGGGTTCTGCAATCTTTTATGCCCGGCTATCTCTCCACCTATTTGCATTACAGCCGTACCGACTCCTACTTAATTACCACCCTTGGGCTGCTCAGTGTCGCAATTTGTATGCCACTCACCGGCTATCTGTCTGATCGTTGGGGACGCAGGCCACTGATGCTGATGGGATGTGGCGGATTCATTTTACTGACTTACCCGGCAATGCTGGTAATGAGCCAGGGATCCGTCGGCTCGTCCATTGCGGCGATGAGCATGCTCGGCGTCTTTGTCGCCATGTTTAATGGGGGTTGCGGCGCAGCTATGGTCGAACTGTTCCCGACCGCAATTCGTTACGGCAGTATTGCCATCGCTTATAACCTGACTGTCGCTGTCTTTGGCGGCGTCACACCATTGGCTTCAGCAAGCCTTATCACCCTAACCGGTGACCCCTTATCCCCTGCATGGTATGTGATGATCACTGCCGCAATCTCGTTTATCGCCGTCTGGTTTGCTAAAGAAACCGCTGGAAAAATTTTGGATTAATGTGCCCAGGAGTCGCAATGAAGATAAGCCATATTGAATGTTTCCCGCTGAAAATCACGCCACAACAAGCCTATCTTGGAGGGAGTGTTGAAGGTCACAACAGCGATTATTACTATCGCCCGGAGTATCGCTGTGTCTATTCGCGAAAAATGGAAACGTGCCTGGTTAAGATCACTACCCATGAAGGGTATGTCGGTTGGGGAGAGGCACTGGCACCGGTAGTACCTCAGGTGATCGCCGAATTAATTAACCATCTTTTTGCCCCGTTACTGATTGGCCAGTCGCCGTTCGCCAGTGGGGTACTGAATTCTAGAATGTACGATGCCATGCGCGACCGTGGCCATATTACTGGCTATCACATTGATGCTATCGCCGCGGTGGATATTGCCTTGTGGGATCTGAAAGGCAAGATCCTGCAACTCCCGGTCTGTCAATTACTCGGCGGCGCTTATCGCGAGACAATTCCCTGCTACGTCTCTGGGTTGCCCGAACCCGACCTGCCTGCCCGCTGTCATCTGGCGAAGCAATGGCAAGACAAAGGTTTTAATGCCTTCAAACTGGCGTTGGGTTATGGGGTACGGGAAGACATCGAAAATGTGAGCGGGATTCGTGAAACGTTGGGCAACGACGCTGATATTTTCCTCGATGCCCACTGGAATTACAGTGTGGCGCAAGCCGCTGAATTGGCAGCCGCCTTGCATCCATTAGGGGTCGGTTTCCTTGAAGCCCCGCTCCTGCCGGAAGATATTGCGGGTCACCGTGAATTGCGGGCGAAAAGTCCCGTCGCTATCGCGGTCGGGGAAACCGAGCGCACCCGCTATCAGTTTAAGCCGTTCATCGAACAACGCGCTGCCGATATTCTGCAACCAGACGTTGGCCGTACCGGCATCAGTGAAATGATGCACATTGCTTCCATGGCTGAAGCCTGGAATCTACAGGTTGCGCCTCATCTTAGCGTCGGCTTGGGTCCGTGTATTGCCGCTTCAATCCAGGTTGCAGCCGCGATCCCAAACCTCTTTATGCTGGAGTACCAGCCGCCGGTTTTTGCCATTGCTAATCAGCTACTCACAACACCACTGGTGTGTGAGCAGGGACATTACCAACGTCCTGAAGGCCACGGTCTGGGTATTGAAATTAATGAAGAACGTGTTCGTGAATATGTTATGGGGGCAACATGTTAAAGGGTAATGTGCCAATTCTGGCAACGGCATTTGATAAGCTAGGTAACGTTGATTTCACTTCAATTGAAAAACTGGTGCGGTTCTTGTTGAGCCAGGGTGTTGACGGCCTGGCGCTGTTTGGCAATGCCTCAGAAGGCTATGCGCTAACCAGTGCAGAGAAAGAAGCGCTATTCCATTGTGTTAAACGGCTGACCGGAAACTTACCGCTGGTCGCCGCTGCGGGAGGAGCCAGCTCAGCCGTTGCCATCGAGGATATTAATCGCGTTAAGCAATGGGGCGCTCAGGTGGCGATGGTCAACCCACCCTCAGTGGTTAAACCTGGCCCGGATGAGATTTTCCATTTTTATCGCGACATCTGTGATGCCTGCGATATAGAGATAATGATCCAGGATGCGCCGATGATGACCGGGGTGACGATACCGGTCGCCACGCTGGTCAAGCTCTGCCAGACGTTTGCCGCGATCAAATACATTAAAGTTGAACAACCGCCGACCACGCTCAAAATCACAGCACTCAAAAATGCCCTCGGTGATAGCGTCGGCTTGTTTGGTGGGCTCAATGCCGGCTTCTTATATGAAGAGCTTCGCCGCGGCGTGATTGGCACCATGCCTGCCTGCGAGTTTCCCGATGTGATCAATGCCATTCTGCGGGCCTTTCCGCGCAGTGAACAGGAAGCACAGGCGCAATTTTATCGCTATCTTCCCTTCCTGCGTTATGGGGTTCAACCGGGTATTGGCGTAGCCATCCACAAAACCGTTTTGCATAAAGCTGGCATTTTTGCCACGGACTACGTTCGCGAACCGGCAAAACCGATAGATGATATCACACGGGATGAACTGCAAAATCTCACTGCTGCATTGCCACTGGCAGTCTTCGGAGCGAGCCAATGAACTACATTGCCGTCGATTGGGGTACCACTAATTTCCGCGCGCTGAGTGTACGTAATGGCGTCGTCATACGCATGGTTGAAGACACGTGCGGGGTGGGGAAATGCCAGCGCGAGCAGTTGCCTGATATTCTGCGTCAGCAATTGCTGCGCTTAAAGGATGCCTGGGACGCACAGCTCCCGGTTATTCTGTGTGGCATGATTGGCAGCAATATCGGCATTGCCGATGCCGGATACCTGGAGCTGCCACTCAGTTTTGCCGCCTTACTTGGCAAAGGTCGCGAACTTAAGGGTGTACTCTCCAATCCTCTCACTCTGCGCCCTGGTATATGCGACCGCCGCGTTAATGAAGTGTGCCGGGGTGAGGAGATGCAACTCGCGGGTGCATTAACGTTAACCGATGCCAGCCGCTTCGCCGCCGTGGGGACGCACAGTAAATGGATAACCGTTGATCGCTCGAAACAGCAGGTCGAGAGCTTACGCACCCTAATGACCGGTGAACTTTATCATTTAGTTGTTAACCATTCAGTGGTGGGTAAAGGTCTGCCCGAACAAACAGATTCCACGTCGGCATTTATCGACGGGGTCAACACTGCGCAATCTTTTGATTACCCTGCCAGTGATATTATTACCGCGCTGTTTCGTAGCCGCGGGCGATATCTTCTTGGTGCCATAGAGCCACGCCATGCCGCAAGCTACCTTTCAGGTTTACTGATTGGCTACGAAATCCTGACCGGGCAGCAAGAGAGTGAAAGTATCTGCTTTATTGGCAATCGCACCTTGTTGTCACTGTATCGCCAGGCCTGCGATGTGTTATCTGTCAGTTGCACCACGCTTGAAGCTGAAACCACAATTATTGCCGGACTGAATGAGGTTTTTCGCGATGATCAATAGTGCAAAAGTCGTCGCCATTCTGCGGGGGATCACCGCAGAGGAGGCGATAGAACACGTCGCCTGTCTGCTGGATTATGGCATCAATACGGTGGAGATCACCACCAACTCCCCTGGCTGGGATCAGAGTGTGCAACAGATTAGTCGCCAGTTTGGCGAACGGGTGCGAGTGGGAGCCGGGACGGTGCTCACGCCTGAGCAGGTGGAAACCAGTGCCTTACGCGGAGCAGGATTTATTTTAACGCCCAATCTCGATTTTCGTGTTGTCACTGCTGCCAAGCATCATGGTCTGGATGTCTGTGCCGGCGTTTTTACCAGTAGCGAAATATTCTCGGCCTGTGAGATGGGAGTGGATGTGCTGAAAATTTTCCCTGCGGCGGCGCTGCCGGTTAACTATCCGCAATTGATCAAGGGCCCGCTGTCACCAGCAAGCCATTTCTGCGCAGTGGGGGGGGTTGATATTGAAAATGCAGCCGATTATTTACAGTATTACGACAGCGTAGGAATCGGTTCGGCACTCTACCGTTGTGGGCAAAGTGTGGCGACTACGGCTGAACGCTGCCAGCAGTTACTCCAGGATGGGAAATGATTCTCTACTGATTTTCTGTGCTGCAGTTATTAAAAATTGGCGAAAACTATCAATATTGAGTTTGTCACCCTGAATATTAGACAATGCTATGGCTGCTTGCATGCCAGGAATAATACAGGCCAGTCGGTAATCTGTCTGGCTGTATACTTTTTCAAATACCTGATGTCGCCTTGCCTCTTGTATATCATTTTTCAATAAATTGTGGTCATGGACGCCAATGCGAGCGACTATTTCTTCATCACTCATGGCAGAGAGTAGTTTAATGCCAATAACTGAATCATGAATCGGATAGGACTCATAATTGCCGATAGCACGGGCGATACTTTTCCCACCACGGGTATGGATTAAATACGTCACATTCTTCCCGCTTAATATACCAACAACAATAGAAATTGAGTGACTACCAATTTCCTCCAGCATTCCCAACACTGCGCTATAAAAGGTTGAGTTATGTATCGCACGGGCAGACAGCTGGTGGATACCCATCCCCAGACTGTATTTTTTTCGTTTATCTTGCTCCACCATGTCCATTGACAATAAAGTCTGCATCAACCGGGTTACTTTTGCTGAATCCAACTCCAGAGTCCGCCCCATCTCCCTGATACCTAAAGCACGATTTCCGGAGGACAATAATTTCAAACAACGAAATGCATCATAAACTGTGTTGTTCATCTCATACCTCAATTATAGGAAAGTGATATTTACCCCCCCCCATTTAAACAGTGCTAAATGGCTTCGAACAATAGTAGATCACTGAGAGGCAATTCAGCCCGGATGGTGCGATCTGATCAATCGCCAAAAAGAAACAAATCAGCAACCGGACTGAGCGATGCCGATCACAGCAGCTATCCCTGATGAAGAACGACGGTTGATGCCTAAAGGGCAACAGAAACGTATCGCCACACCGGGGCAAAACCAGAAGCATTATCTGGCTGGAAAAGAACACGAAATTCCGGTTGTTATTCCTGCCGACATATTCACCGTGGCTGAACCCAACAGAAATGCTGTGGTTATCACTACACGAAACCATAACGCGAAACCATCAGCGCCATTATATGTGGCAGTTACTGAAACAGGTCAATCAGTTTATGAGGGCTGCTTCACCGTTTCCAGGCAATCAACCCGAACTTGCTAAAGTGGAGCGTTAATATACGAAGTTATTTAGGTTCGTTCAGAACGGCAACTGTGTGTCAGAATCGGACATAGCAGCTCTTCCCTGAACTTATCAAAGAGAATGCAATGAACATCATTTATCAGGCCTGTTCCATGGCATTTTTAACAATAAATTCGCCATTCCACATAAACCGCTTACTCCTGCAAAGAGTAATCCGGCGCCTACAACGCCGGAAAGCAAAAATAACCGGCTATCTGTGGTGTATCCCAATATAATGCCGATAAGAATCAGTGTGCCCGCAACAATCTGAACCTGCCTCATGACCGGCAACGGCTGTTTTTTATCTTCAATAGTCGGGAGGTTGGCACTCTTCCACGCGTTAATGCCCCCGGTCATTAGTAAAGCCGGCACAGGGCTTGCTGCTTTCAAGAGCGCATTGGCATTCTGAGCCGTGCGGCCCCCTGATAAACAATGAAAAATAACGGGTTGTTTATCTGTACCCTCCACCGTTTTACCTGCCGTAATATCGGTAAGAGGGAGTGAACGTGCGTTCGGTATATGCTCACGCTGGTATTCCGTGGGGTCTCGAATATCAATAAGCACAGCACCTTTATCAATCAGTCTTTTGGCTTCTTGCGGTGATACTGATTCTGGCGTCATTTGAAATCCTCCGGACAGTAAATGTCTTTTAACGCGGAGATAACTTTTTTCACCGAGTCGTTTTTGATGAAATAGTTCACCTTTTGCGCCACCCTTTCAGATTCTATCAAACCGTCTTCTTTCATTTTTGCCAGGTGCTGAGAGGTTGCTGAAGGCGTTAAGCCGGTCAATTGCCCCAGTTCACCTGACGATGTGCCGGGTTTATCAATGAGAATACAGAGGATCAACAGTCGGTTGCTGTTGCTCATCGACTTAAGCAGCGTTGTTGCCAACGAGGCACTTTTCTGTAACTGGAACAGATGACTCTCTTTCATTTTGTTATTTAGCATTGTCTAAATTTAGATAATGCTAAATTAAATAATGCTCACACGCAATCAAAAAATGCTAAGGGCGGCAGGATGTCTGCTTTTCGCTCATAGCAGAGGGTATCCCCTCCAGAGTCAGCCTTGTACAAGCCCAGTTCGCCGGTGCTTCAACCGGCTGATACACCGGCCTCTGAGACGTGGCCTGACGATTCAGGGCGTATTCTTCATTACGCCGCTGCGACTGGCTCCCGGCGGCTGGCCGTTGATACGCTTGAAAGCCCGACTGAACGCGGCCTGAGAGGTATAGCCCAGACGCTGGGCTACCGTGTCGATCGATAGCTTATCCTGGCTGAGCCACTGACTGGCGAGACGCATACGAAACTCCGTTGCATAGCGCAGCGGCGGCACGCCAATGGTCGTTTTAAAGCGATCGGCAAAAACAGAACGCGATACATGCGATTCCGCTGCCAGTTCAGCAACAGTCCACTCTTTGCCGGGCTGACGGTGTATAGCCAGTATGGCCCGGGCAAGGCGCGGATCCCGCAGGGCCGCAAAAAGGCCAGATGCAGATTCACAGCCACATTCAACCCATCCACGTACCATCATCGCGGCCGCGACCTCGGCAAGACGAGCCAGAATGCCGGCAAAGCCGATGCGTCCTGAGCATATTTCGCTTTTCATGGCATACAGAATTGACACCAGACCCGGATAACGCGGCTGATCGGTATTCGCCACGATGACCTGCGGCATCAGTTTACCGAGCCTGTGCATGCCGCCGAAATCGAACGCCATGCAACCGTAAAAAAGCACTGCGCTTGGGATCGGGTGCGTACTGGGGCAGGTATCCACCCCGCTTACGGCTTCCCCCAGGGGAGCTGTAGCGAAATTGTCGATAGGTTGAAACACCGCGAGGGGGTCTGAAAGCAGCTGATGCGTTCCTCCCTGAGGCATGAACACAGCATTGCCAGCCGTCAGCTTGTGAAGCGCGCCGTCATTTGTACGTAAGAAAGCCGTGCCAGCGGCCAGATAATGAAAATAAGCGTGTCCCGGCCTGTCATCAAACCCCAGCCCGAAAGAAGGGCCGGTCTGGATACGGCGATACTGGACACCGCGCAGGCGCATGCCCGTCAACAGTTCACTTATCAGATCGGACGACAGGGCGGTTTGTTCTTTATCGGTCATTTCAGGTGTTTCGGGCATAACATCAAGATTCAGCATCATAGATCGTCCTGCCAATCGACGCTAGGCTTTCCGCTGTGATAATTACCCTGGGATAGAGAAGATGAGCAATGATGTAAATAGTGCTGTACCCGCGTCTGCAAATGATGATGAACCGGCGGGAGCCGCATGGACCGCTGTATTTTCCCTGGCAATGGGCGTATTTGGTTTGCTGACGGCAGAGTACCTCCCTGCCAGTCTGCTGACGCCTATGGCCGCTGACCTGCGGGTGTCGGAAGCGCTTGCTGGCCAGGCGGTGACCGTGACGGCAGTCGTGGCCCTGTTTGCCGGCCTGCTCGTGCCCGGCCTGACTCGCCGGTTTGACAGAAGGGCCGTCCTGTTGAGTTTCACAGGACTGATGATTGCCTCCAATCTGCTCGTGGCATGTTCCTCAAGCCTGACCGTTCTGTTAATTATGCGAATACTGCTGGGCATCGCTCTGGGGGGGTTCTGGAGTATGGCCGCTGCCGTTGCCATGCGGCTGGTTCCCGCCAGGCTCGTTCCGCGCGCGTTATCCTTTATCTTCAGCGGCATTGCCGTGGGCACCGTGGTTTCGGTGCCGCTGGGCACTTACCTGGGGGGGCTTTACGGGTGGCGCAGCGCCTTCGTGGCAGCAACGGCAGTGGGTGTGCTGACACTCATCGTCCAGTTATTCACTCTGCCGCGTATGGCGGCACGCAAAACGGTACGAACCGCATCGGTAACAGAGTTACTCCGACGACCCGGTATTGCCCCGGGAATGATGGGATGTGTGCTTGCCCACACTGGACAGTACGCGCTGTTTACCTATATTCGCCCGGCTCTTGAAAGCGTTACCCACAGTGACGTGAATGGTTTGTCTTTAATACTGCTTGGGTTCGGTGCAGCCAATTTTGTGGGAACGCTACTGGCCGGATGGCTGATGGAGCGCAGCCTGCGAGCCACCCTGGTGTTGATGCCTGCAACAGTCGGCGTAGCGGCATTGTTCATGATCTGGCTTCCCGTGCAGATGACCGGAATGATATTCCTGATCGTGCTGTGGGGTCTGGCGTTTGGTGGTGTTCCCGTCGCCTGGTCTAACTGGGTGGCGCGAGCGGTGCCGGATCAGGCAGAAACGGCAGGAGGCATGGTGGTCGCATCCGTACAATCCTCAATCGCTGCCGGCGCTGCTGTAGGCGGGCTGATGTTTGGATTCAGTGGCGTAGCGGGCGTTTTTCTTACCGCCGGTGGCATGATGTTGCTCGCTGCGCTTTTCATTGCCGTCAAGGTTCGGGTAGAACTGCCACAGCATGGCCAGCCCGACAGCCCGGCAACACACTTTTAGCTTAAGGTTCGGTAGCCCACAGAATGGCACCGTTGCCGGAACGGCGCGCTGTAAATCAACCTGACTGAGAATTCACTACGGTAAAAACATCAGGTCAACATGGCCCCGCAACGTAGCATCGAATAATCGATGCAATCATTGTTACCTGCATCCCGAATGGCTCAATGCCGGGCCTGGCTCCAGGCGGGCCTTGCATTGCCTGCCAGTCGGGTATGTGCCAGCAGCGGACATCTTCGCTACAGGTGATGAGTTACTGGGTCAGGCTGTGCAGAGAAAAAGCAATGAGCAACACCCCGCCGGCAATGTTGACGTATTTTTTGAGCATCAATGGGTTAGTTTTTTTTACTGAAAATATAAGTGCTTGAGTAACAGCAAAAAGCCAAACGCTCATGACCACGACATGGACTGTTGCCAATGTCAGATAGTTGTAAACGCCTCCCTGTCTCCCTGCGAACTGCGAAACGACTGTCAGATAAAAAATGATGGCTTTAGGATTCAAAATATTAGCTATCCAGGCCTCTCTTAACGTCACCGAATGTTTCGTATCAGTCAGTCCACCGGCATTTGACCTTATCCCACTGCGGATAAGCATTGCTCCTAACCAGAGCAGATAGGCGGTTCCGAAAACTTTCAACACCGCAAAAGTTGCTGGAGACGAGATGATCACAGCGGTTATACCTAGTCCGATGAGAACCGCATGTGTGTATATGCCCAACGCTGTGCCGGCAAGCGTTCTGAACAGTCCTCTGTAACCGCCTGCCAGAGCGCCATTCATAACAAGCGTGAAGCTTGCTCCGGGAGACAGTGCAACAGGGAGTAGTGCTGGCATAAAGCCAAAAAGGTTTATTTCCATAGATTTTGGATATTAATTGATGCTCTGCCTGATTGCCAGTCAAGGCGCTTCGCCAGAAAATGATGTTAAACGCCATTGGAATATATAGCTGCTTGCCACGAAAGATCCGCTCCTCGCTCACAGCGGCTGTCGAAGCCGCTGGATATATGAGTAGTAGATGAACGCTCACTGTCAGTGATTATGGTCCCTTAGGAAGACTGTCAGCACATCCTTGGGAGCAACACCCCCACATTCTGTAATTAACCAACCTACGGCTCCTCGATGGTAGGTTCCATGAAAAAGCATGTGATTTAGCATCTCCGCAGCTGTCATCTCTCCGTTACCCCCGTCCACAAAACTGAACTTAATGGTTTCTCCGAGATCAGCTGAAGTCATTGAGTTAATATGCTGGATATACCAATCCGCTGCGCCAGCCATTTTAACTTCTAGCTCACCTACAGAGGGTGTTTCTGGGGTATTTAAAGCCGTGTAACCGTGCTGCTGACCCGAAATATTTGCTCTGAAAATCATGTCTACGACATGAATATGATTCATCAGCCTTAGCATCAGGTGACGTTTTTCTGCATAAGCGAATTCGTCGATAAGATTAATGGTTTTTAGAGTTTCGGAATCAATCCAACGCTTGTACTTCAACAGTGTAACTATTGTGTCCTTTGCCATAATCTTCTCCAGATTGACCTGTACCGATAGCATATCAATAACGCACTTTTCTTGGCAGAGTTTCATTTTTTAAAGGCAACGCGTCCGCTTCTCACTCTATGCGGACATCCCTCAAGCGCATGTCTGCTCTGTGCCAGAAGCGCACGTTGCTCATCCCCTGAGTCACGCTTAAACAGTTTGCAGTGCAGCTTATTTCTGTTCCTCATGTAAAAAGGGCACTAACTGAAAGATGTCACTTAACTGCCTCATGTATATCTACTTACACACATAGTTATCATGAAAAGGAAGAATGAAGATGCTGAGAGGTAAAAGAGCTGTTATTACCGGCGGAGGCGGGGGATTTGGCCAGGCGCTGTGTGTGTGGCTGGCACGAGAGGGCGTCGAGGTGGAATTTTGCGCACGGCGGGCTGAAGATATTCAAAAAACCTGCAACATCATCACTGCTGAAAGCGGCATTGCAAAAGGGTATATCTGTGATTTAACCCGGCCTGAATCTCTTTCTCAGTTTTCTGCACAGTTGTTAGCTTCAGACAAGCCTGTAGACATTTTAATCCTGAATGCTGCTCAGTGGTTGTCAGGGAGATTAGACGATCAGCCTGATATAGAAATTATTAATACCGTTAATTCAGGCCTGACAGGTTCGATTCTCCTGACTCAGGCTCTGCTGCCTGGGTTAAGACGTTCAGAAAATGCTGATATTGTCTCAATTATATCTTCATGTGGGGTCCCCAATTTTACGGATTCTATTGCGCACCCAGCCTTTTTCGCCAGTAAACACGGGCTTAGCGGGTTTACAACTAAACTGGCACAGCAGTTATCTGAAGAAAATATCCGCGTTACCGGGTTGTACCCTCCGGATTTCGAATTTACAGGGTTAGATACGTCTGTCGATAGTCAATCCAGAATGGGAGAACGTTTAATGAATGGACGGTCGGTCTGGGAAACGATTCGTTTTGTGCTGACACAACCGCATAGTTGCCATATAAGCAGCATCTACTTTCAAGGTCCAACTCGCGAAGATCTTAACGCCAGGCGCTAAACTGGGTGACGTTGAGCATTCTGCTCAACGTCACCTTCTCGCTCACAGCAAACCTCGCGACCCTTCAGGCTGTCCGCTTTGTGCCAGGAGCGGACATTGGCACTTTATTCAATGTACTGGCTGAAGCGTAAGAGGTAG